>CXWL01033250.1_pt1 | contig 86814 bp, 79 predicted proteins | sample 590931 | NCBI WGS metagenome assembly CXWL01 (sample SAMEA3498368, study PRJEB10139) | groundwater metagenome | biome: water well; material: biofilm material | place: Germany | collected 2015-04-27 | reverse complement strand
CATGTCCTTGTCGTCGGCCAGCAGCGACGGGTCGATCGAGACGCGCTTGACGTCGTTCTTGCAGGTCATCACGACCTTCACCAGGCCGGCGCCGGACTGGCCCTCGACTTCGACCAGCGCCAGCTGGTCCTGCGCCTTCTTCATGTTGTCCTGCATGGCCTGGGCCTGCTTCATCAATCCTGCGAGCTGGTTCTTCATCATGATGGTGTTCTCCGAAATCTAAAAAGTAGACGAATGATAGGGGATGAAATTCAATGGTCAGGCCGCCGCCGCGGGCGGACGCACCGAGCCGGGCACCACGAAGGCGCCCAGCTGGCGCGCCATCTCCTGCACGAACGGGTCGCCCGCCACGGTCTGCTCGGCCTGCTGCATGCACTGTTCGCGGTAGGCTTGCAGCTCGGCGCCGGCGGTGTACCAGACCTGGCCGATCTCGATCTCGAGCGCGACCCGGGTGTTCGGGAAGCGGTCCTGGATTGCCGCCGTCAGCTTTTCGGTGTTGCCGCTGGCGCGCAAGGTGTCGATCGGCGCGCGCAGGCGGAACGTGCTCTGGTGGCCGTCGCTGGTGCAATCGATCAATTCGGTCTGCAGCGCCAGTTGCTGCGAGACGCCGCGCAGGGCCAGCGTGGCGGCCAGGCCCGGCCAGTTGCCGTCCCATTCGATCTGGGGCACCGGCGTGATCACATACGCGTGGCGTGGCGCGGCCGGAGCGCGCGCGGCGGCGGGTGCGGTCGCGACGGCGGGCGCTTCCTGCGTCAGCGCGGCGTCGTCGGAAAATTCAGTGACCCAGGACGGCGGGCCTTCGTCTTCCTCTTCCACCTGTGCGGCGGCCTGGACGCCCGGCTGATCCCATGGCGGCGGCGCCGACGGCGCGGCGGCCGCAACCGGCGCGGGTGGCGCAGGCTCAGGCTCGGCGGCTGGCGCCGGTGGCGCGGCGGCGGCGTTGGCGGCAGCCTGGTTCGACATGGCGGTCGGGCGTTTGGGCGAAACGTTCTGGCCACGGCTGGCCGCGCGTGCCGCCTCGAGCGCGGCGTTGATCGCCGCGCGCGCCGAATTCATCGCCGGGGCGCCGGTAGCGGCCTGGGCCGCTGGCGTCGGTGGCGGTACTGGTGCGGGAGCTGGGCGTGCCTGCTGGACCGGCGCAGGTGGTGGCGTCACCGCCGCATGGCTGGCCAGCGCCGCCGACGCCGCGCGCGTCGGCGCTGGCGCCGGACGCTGAGGCTGGGCAGCCGGGCGCGCCGCAGCCGGGCTGGCCGACGCCACGCCTTCCGCGCCGCTATTGCCTGGACGGAAAGCGAGCATGCGCAGCAAGGTCATGGTGAAGCCGGCGTATTCGTCCGGCGCCAGGCCGATCTCGTTGCGCCCGTGCACGGCGATCTGGTAGAACAGTTGGACTTCCTGCGCATCGAACGCTGCGGCAAGGCGCATGATGTCAGCCAGTTCCGGCAAGTCTTCCGGCACCGCCGACGGCACCGTTTGCGCCAGCGCGATGCGGTGCAGCAAGGTGCCCAGGTCCTGCAGCGCGCCGTTGTACGACAGGCTGCGGCTGGCCATTTCGTCGGCCACCGCCATCAGGTCGGCGCCGTCCTGCGCCAGCAGCGCATCGAGCAGGCGCACCAGGTAAGACTGGTCGAGCGCGCCGAGCATGCCCTGCACCGCTTCGAGCGTGACCTGGCCGGCCGCGTAGGCGATCGCCTGGTCGGTCAGCGACAGCGCATCGCGCATCGAACCGTGCGCGCCTTGCGCCAGCAGGCGCAGGGCCGGCTGTTCGAACGTAATGCCTTCCTGCCCGAGGATATTGTCGAGGTGGCTGATGATATGCCCCGGCGGCATCTGCTTCAGGTTGAACTGAAGGCAGCGCGACAGCACCGTGACCGGGATTTTTTGCGGATCGGTGGTGGCCAGGATGAACTTGACGTGCTCGGGCGGCTCTTCCAGCGTCTTCAGCATCGAGTTGAAGGCGTGGTTGGTCAGCATGTGCACCTCGTCGATCATNNTCGAGCAGCTGGGCCATCTCGTCGACGCCGCGGTTCGACGCCGCGTCCATCTCTATATAGTCGACGAAGCGGCCGGCGTCGATCGCGCTGCAGGCGTCGCACACGCCGCACGGGGTGGCGGTGATGCCGCCGGCGCCGTCCGGGCCGATGCAGTTGAGCGATTTGGCCAGGATCCGCGACAGCGTGGTCTTGCCGACCCCGCGCGTGCCGGTAAACAGATAGGCGTGGTGCAGTCGGCCGGTTTGCAACGCGTGCGACAGGGCGCGGACGACGTGCTCCTGGCCGACCAGCGTTTCAAAGTTACGGGGACGGTATTTGCGGGCGAGTACTTGATAGGACATGCTGTGATTTTACCGTAGATAGCGGGCGCAGCGGGGAATCAAGCTGCCAAGGCGGCAATTGTAGCAGTCGGTGCGGGAAGGGGGAGTCAAGCGGTAAGTAGCGCCTTGGAAAACGCACTTGGGGATAAAACGAAGGAGGCGAGCCTGATCTGCGGCACTCATGGTTAATAGCCGTGGCTGCTTCGTTCCCGACCTGACCAGGTTAGCCATGCCACGATGCGCAGGGGCCCGCCAGTGTTTATTATAACCGACCCGGCCGAAATCGGGAACCCGTGCCGAAAATCCCCCGGGGGTCAGTGCCGACATTCGGACACGACCTCAACAGTATTGACCTTGCAACTGCTGGGACCGTGTCCGAATGTCGGCACTGACCCCAGGGGGGCTGGAGCGCTAGATCCCGAGTTCCTGCCAGATGGTGTCGATGCGCGCCTTCACTTCCGGCGTCATGGCGATCGTGGTGCCCCACTCGCGGTTGGTCTCGCCCGGCCACTTGTTGGTGGCGTCGATGCCCATCTTGCTGCCCAGCCCGCTGACCGGCGAGGCGAAGTCGAGGTAGTCGATCGGCGTATTGTCCACCAGGAGCGTGTCGCGCAACGGATCGACCCGGGTGGTGATGGCCCAGATCACTTCTTTCCAGTCGCGGATGTTGACGTCCTCGTCGACCACCACGATGAACTTGGTATACATGAACTGGCGCAGGTAGCTCCACACCCCGAACATCACCCGCTTGGCGTGCCCCGCGTACTGCTTCTTCATCTGCACCACCGCCATCCGGTAGCTGCACCCTTCCGGCGGCAGGTAGAAATCGGTGATCTCGCTGAATTGCTTTTGCAGCAGCGGGATGAACACTTCGTTCAACGCCACGCCCAGCACGGCCGGCTCGTCCGGCGGCTTGCCCGTATACGTGGAGTGATAGATCGGATTGCGCCGCATCGTGATGCGCTCGATGGTGAATACCGGGAAGCTGTCCTGCTCGTTGTAATAGCCGGTGTGGTCGCCGAACGGGCCTTCCATCGCGTGCTCGTAGCCGGACGGATGGTTCGGATCGGCCAGGATATGCCCTTCCAGCACGATCTCGGCCGAGGCCGGCACCCGCAGCTCGCTGCCGATCGCCTTCACCAGCGTGGTGCGGCTGCCGCGCAGCAGGCCGGCGAACTGGTATTCGGACAGGCTGTCCGGCACCGGCGTGACGGCGCCCAGGATGGTGGCCGGATCGGCGCCGAGCGCGACCGCCACAGGATACGGCTGCCCCTTGGTGGCGATGCCGTGCTCGCGGAAGTCGAGCGCCCCGCCCCGGTGCGCCAGCCAGCGCATGATCACCTTGTTCGGCCCGATCACCTGCTGGCGGTAGATGCCGAGGTTCTGGCGCTTCTTGTGCGGCCCCTTGGTGATGACCAGGCCCCAGGTGATCAGCGGCGCCGCATCGCCCGGCCAGCAATGCTGGATCGGCAGGCGCGCCAGGTCGACGTCGTTGCCCTCCCAGACGATCTCCTGGCACGGCGCCCCGCGAACTTCCTTGGGCGACATGTCCCACACCGCCTTTACCAGCGAGCCCAGCCCCAACAGGTCCTTGAAGTCCTTGGGCGGCTCAGGCTCCTTCAGGCGCGCCAGCACGTGGCCGATCTTGCGCAGCTCGCTCACGTCCGAGGCGCCCATCCCGAGCGCCACCCGGCGCGGCGTGCCGAACAGGTTGCCCAGCACCGGCATCGTGTGCCCGGTCGGATTTTCGAACAGCAGCGCCGGTCCGCCTGCCCGTAAAACGCGGTCGCACACCTCCGTCATCTCCAAATGTGGTGAAACTGGCAACGAAACACGCTTTAATTCGCCCATTTCTTGCAACTGAGAAATAAAATCACGCAAATCGGAATAGTTCATCGGGTTTTAATTTTTTCTTCTTGGCGACAGGGTTGTTGAAATAGCCACGGCAAGTGATTGATTTCACAGGACTTTGCTGCAATGCAGTATGAAAAGTAAGATCCAAAAGTAATAAAGAAAGTTTGTGCTAGTATTGACTTGATATAAACCAGCTTCTACAATTTGCTCACTTGATGAGATAGGCGCGTCCGAGGACATGATTTTAGCCTGTCTCATACATTCACGGGGTCGGGGCCCCACATGACATTTTAAGGAGTGTTTCCAATAGGCGTCTGCCTTATCCCCCGAAAAAAGTTGTTTAGCCACTGGTCCAATACCACAGGGAACGACCAGCTGTAGCGAGCAATGACGGCGTTTAATCGTGCGCAACAGCGACGATAGACGATATTTCTGATGCACGGCACTTGAGGTCCGATGTGCGCGTTTCGCGCCGTGGGGACAGCTTTTTCCGCGACAAAGGGGAATTCGATGATAAATCGTTTCAATGGGGCGACCGCGAAGCTCGCCCGGACATTGGCCAGCCGGCCAGTTACGTGGACTTCCGTAACGAAAACGGCACGTGGTCTCGCGACCACAGCGCAACACACGTTGACCGTATTCGGTCTTTCCGCAGTAGCCGTAGTAGCCGTGCTGTACGCCCGCCCCGACATGGCGCAGCAGGTTTCCCAGTTCATCGCGCCGGCGCCGGCCGTAATCGAGCCTGCCGTGCCCGCGCCCTCGCTCGCCTCCCTGATGGATGCGCCGGCTGCGCCCGCCCTTGCGGTGGAGGCTGCGCCAGCGCCGCTGACGGCCGAAGAAAAGGCGATGCTCGGTAATCGGAAGCAGCAGCAGTTCGTGACCTCCTGGCTGTCCAAGCGCTACCGTGTGGCGGGCGATGCCGCCAACATGCTGGTGTCGACCGCCTATACGACGGCGCGCGACATCAAGCTCGACCCGCTGCTGATCCTGGCCGTGATGGCCATTGAATCGGGACTCAATCCGTTCGCCGAAAGCCCGGTCGGCGCCCAGGGCCTGATGCAGGTGATGTCGAAGATCCACCATGAGAAGTTCCAGGACATGGGCGGGGTGCAGGCTGCGCTCAATCCGGTGGCCAACATCCGTGTCGGCGCGCTGATCCTGAAGGACTACGTCAAGCGCGGCGGTTCGGTCGAAGCCGGGCTCAAGACCTACGTGGGCGCCGCGGCGTTCGAGACCGACTCCGGTTACGGCTCGAAAGTGCTGGCGGAGTATCGCCGGCTGAAGGAAGTCGCGGTCGGCAAGAATGTACCGACGACGACCCGTTCGGCGCCAGCCCAGGTCGTGGTCAAGGCCGCTCCGGCCGAGCCGAAAACCGAAACGCCGGCAACGGTCGGCAATGAGGTGATTGCCGGACTGTGATGGAATAAGCGGCGCCTTCGGACGGCGCGCACGTGAAAAAGCCACCGGCATTGCTGCGGTGGCTTTTTTTGTTGCTCGCTGCGGGCCGCGGCCGCCGGCCCCGCACGACAATTACCGCCGTGTGTCGGCCGCCACTTCGTCGGCGCGCAGCTTCGGCGCCAGCTTGTCCAGCACGCCGTTGACGTACTTGTGCCCGTCGATCCCGCCGAACGACTTGGTCAGCTCGACCGCCTCGTTGATCACCACCCGGTACGGGATCTCCAGGTTGTTTTTCAGTTCGTAGGCGCCGATCAGCAGCACCCCGTGCTCGATCGGCGACAGCTCGGCCACGCTGCGGTCGATCAGCGGCGCGATGGCCTCGCGCAGCGCGACCGAATCCTTGATCGCGCCATACAGCAGCGCCGCGAAATGGTCGGAATCGGCCTTCTCGAAGCCGTGCGCGGCCCGGATATTGTTGACGACGGTATTCGCGTCCTCATTGTTGAGCAGCCATTGATACAGCCCCTGCAAGGCGAACTCGCGCGCCCGGTGGCGCGGCGTGCGGTTCTTGCTGGGATTGGCGTGCGGGGTCTTGTCTGTCATGGTGTACTTACCTGTTCTTCAATACGGTTTTTAGTCTTCGTCGGCCTGCAGCTCTTCAAGCGCGAGCAGCAAATTTGCCATTTCCACGGCGCAGCGTGCCGCCTCCGTGCCCTTCTCCGCCATGCGCGCTTCGGCCTGTTCGTCGTTTTCGGTGGTCAGCACCGCATTCGCGATCGGCATGCCGTAATCGAGGCCGATGCGGGTGATGCCCGCGCCCGACTCGTTCGACACCAGCTCGAAATGGTAGGTCTCGCCGCGGATCACCGCGCCGAGCGCCACCAGCGCATCGAACTGCTGGGTTTCAGCCATCTTCTGCAATGCCAGCGGGATCTCGAGCGCGCCCGGCACGGTCACGTGCAGCACGTCCTCGTCGGCCACGCCCAGGTGCTTGAGTTCGGCCAGGCAGGACGACAGCAGCCCGTGCCCGACGTCGGCGTTAAAGCGCGCCTGGACGATGCCGATGCGCAGTCCGCCGCCGGTCAAATTGCTTTCATAGGTTCCTACGGTCATGGCTGGCCTCTTGATTGTTGTGGTATTTGTTGGGTCAATAGTACGCCTCAGGCGTTCGGCCTGGCGAGATATCCCGTCACTTCGAGGTCGAAACCAGTCATCGACGGCATCTTGCGCGGGCTCGCCATCAGTTGCATCTTGCCGACCCCGAGGTCCTTCAGGATCTGGGCGCCGATGCCGTAGCTGCGCAAGTCCATGCTGGCGGCGCGTCCGTGCGGCTTGGCCAGCGGGGTGTCGAGCGCGGCGAACTGGGCGAACAGTTGCTCGGCCGACTCGCCGCAATTGAGCAGCACCATCACGCCGCGCTCGGATTGCTTGATCGCCTGCATGGCCGAACTCATGGTCCAGGAGTGGGTCGTGGCGCGGCTCTCGAGCAGGTCGAGGATCGAGACCGGCTCGTGCACGCGCACCAGCGACTCGAGGTTCGGCGCCAACTCGCCGTGCACCATCGCCAGGTGGGCCGAGCCGCTCGGCTTGTCGCGGAACGCGATCAGGCGGAACTCGCCGAACACGGTTTCCAGCGGCCGCTCGGCGATGCGCTCGACCAGGCACTCGTTCTGCCCGCGATAATGGATCAGGTCGGCGATGGTGCCGATCTTCAGCTGGTGCTCGCGGGCAAATTCGAGCAGGTCCGGCAGGCGCGCCATGGTGCCGTCGTCGTTCATGATCTCGCAGATCACCGAGGCCGGGGTCAGGCCGGCCATCTCGGTCAGGTCGCAGCCCGCTTCGGTGTGGCCGGCGCGCATCAGCACCCCGCCCTTCTGCGCCTTGAGAGGGAAGATGTGGCCGGGCTGGACGATGTCGTTCGGGGTCGCATGCTTGTCCACCGCCACCTGCACGGTTCGGGCCCGGTCGGCCGCCGAGATGCCGGTCGTGACCCCTTCCGCCGCCTCGATCGAGACGGTGAAGTTGGTGCCGAACGAGGTGCCGTTGCGGGCAGTCATCATGCCGATGTTCAGTTGCTCGCAGCGCTCTTCGGTCAGGGTCAGGCAGATCAGGCCGCGCGCATGCTTGGCCATGAAATTGATCGCTTCGGGCGTGACGAAGTCGGCGGCAAGCACCAGGTCGCCTTCGTTCTCGCGATCTTCCTCGTCGACCAGGATAACCATGCGCCCGGCGCGCAATTCGGCAACAATTTCCTGGGTGCTGGAGATAGACATATGAGATTCCTGTGGGACGGGCGTTCGACGCGCAATCCGCTATTTTAAAGGATTTAGCGGCTTTCAACCGGCTTAACGCCGACGCCACCCTGCCCGGGCGCATGCCGGCGGATGGCTGCGCCATGAAAATGTTACCGNNGGGCAGCGACGAATTCGTGTTGCTGCTGGCCGGCTGCGCCGACACCGACGACATCAGCGTTGCGGCACGACCGCCTGATCGACGAAATCGGGCAGCCGATGCAGGCCGGCGGCCACGACCTGATCCTCACCGCCAGCGTCGGCACCGATCGGCCGCACGGGGTGCAAGGCTGCGTGTGCGGCCGACCGGCGCCGGAGATGGCGCCGGCTAAGGAGTAGAATCGGCGCTTCGACAACCACCGAAAAAAGCGCGATGAAAAAGAACCTTGTTACCGCGGCCCTGCTGGCGATCCTGCTCGCGCCTGCAAGCGGTGTGCTGGCCGACATCAGGCTCGCCGATCCGATTCCGCTCGGGCCGCAGGTCAAGGTGGGCAAACTGGCGAACGGCCTGACCTACTATATCCAGAAGAACGGCAAGCCGGAAAAGCGGCTCGAGCTGCGGCTGGTGGTCAAGGCCGGCTCGATCCTCGAGGACGACGACCAGCAGGGCCTGGCCCACTTCGTCGAACACATGGCCTTCAACGGCTCGACCAACTTCAAGAAGCACGAACTGGTCTCGTACCTGCAGTCGATCGGAGTCAAGTTCGGCGCCGACCTGAACGCCTACACCAGCTTCGACGAGACGGTCTACATCCTCCCGATCCCGACCGACAAGCGCGAAAATGTCGACAAGGGTTTCCTGGTGCTGAAAGACTGGGCGCATGGCCTGGCGCTGAACGAAGCCGACGTCGACAAGGAACGCGGCATCGTGATCGAGGAACTGCACCTGACCAAAGGCGCGGGCGAGCGCATGAACAAAGTGCTGATGCCGAAGCTGTTCAACGGCTCGCGCTATGCACAGCGCATGCCGATCGGGCAGGAAGCGGTCCTGAAGAACTTCAAGCTCGACGCCCTCAAACGCTTCTATCGCGACTGGTACCGCCCCGACCTGATGGCGGTGGTGGTGGTGGGCGACATCGAGCCCGCCGAGGCCGAGAAGCTGATCGTCTCGCACTTCGCCGGCCTTGAGAATCCGGCCCGCCCGCGCCCGCGCCGGTACGCCCGCATTCCGGCGCGCGCGAGCACCGAAGCGCTGGTCGTCACCGACAAGGAAGCGTCCGGCAATGCGGTATTGATCCGCTACCCGGTGCGCGAATCGATCGAGCGCAACACCTTCGCCGAGTATCGCGAAAACCTGGTCAAGTCGCTGTTCGCGGCGATGCTGTCGCAGCGCATCCAGGAACTGGCGCAGCTGGCCAGCCCGCCGTTCATGGGCGGCAGCAGCTCGATGGCCAGGCTCACCGCGCGTTACGAGTCGTATAACGCATCCGCGGCGCTCGGCAAGGGCGGCGCCGCGCCGGCGCTCGAAGCGCTGGTGACGGAGAACGAGCGCGCGCGCAAGTTCGGCTTCAGCGCGGCCGAACTCGAACGCGCCAAGAAGAACATGATGCGCAACTTCGAGCGCACCTACAACGAACGCGACAAGACCAACTCCGGCGCCTACGTGGGCGAATATGTCCGCAACTTCCTCGAGAACGAATCGATTCCGGGCATCGAGAACGAGTACAACTACGCGCGCGAGCTGGTTCCGGGGATCTCGCTGGCCGAAATAAACCGCCATGCCGCCAGGACCATTCCGGCCGACGCCGGCAAACTGGTGGTGTACATGGGCTCGAGCAAGGCCGAAACGCCGGCGCCGAGCGGCGCGCAGCTGCTGTCCTGGGTGCAGGCGGCGGCCAGGCTGCCGGTGGCGGCGCGCGAGGAAAAACCGCTCGCGGCCAGCCTGATGGACAAGCCGCCGGCGGCCGGCGGCATCGTCGCCGAAACCGAAGACAAGGCGCTGGGACTGACCTTGCTGACGCTCTCGAACGGCGTCAAGGTGATCCTGAAACCGACCGATTTCTCCAACGAACAGGTGGTCCTGAGCGCCAGCCGTTTCGGCGGCCAGACCCAGTTCGGCGAGCCGGACATTTTCAACGCGCGCTACGCCAGCGCGGTGGTCACCACCATGGGATTAAGCGAGCTGTCCCCGCTCGAGGTGCGCAAAGTCCTGGCCGGCAAGGCTGCATCGGTCGGGATGAGTCTGAGCCCGCACACCGACAACATCGGCGGCAACGCCGGCAGCGCCGATGTCGAGACCATGCTGCAGATGCTTTACCTGAAGTTCACCGGCGTGCGGCGCGACGAAGACCTGTACCAGTCGTTCCTCGGCAAGCAGGTCGAGAGTGCCCGCAACGTGATGTCGCAACCGCAGGCGGTGTTCCAGGACACCATGATCAGGACGATGTACAACAACAGCCCGTGGGTGGCGCGGCCGCCGCGCCCGGAAGATTTTTCGCAGCTGAGCCTCGAGCGCAGCGTCGCCATCTACAAGGAGCGCTTCGCCAGCGCCAAGGGGCTCACCTTCATCCTGGTGGGCAGTTTCGACAGCGCCAAGGTCAGGCCGCTGATCGCCACCTACCTCGCCAGCCTGCCGACTCCGGACCTGGAAATCGCGGTCAGGGACGTCGGCCTGCGCCCGGTCAGCGGAGTGGTCAAGAAAGACGTGTTCAGCGGATCGGAGCCGCAGAGCCATGTGTCGCTCAGCTTCAGCGGCGCGACGCCTTACTCGATACCGGAGCTGTTGCGCTTCCGGGCCCTGATCGAGGTCATGAACATCCGCATCACCGACATCCTGCGCGAGAAGCTGACCCTGATCTACGGCGGCCGCATGGGCGGCACGCTGAGCCAGATCCCGTATGAGCATTTCACGGTCGGCGTGTCGTTGCCGACCAGCCCTGCCAACGTCGACAAGGTGATCGCCGCCACCTTCGCCGAGATCGCGCAGATCAAGGAGCACGGCCCGGCCGCCGCGGACCTGGAGAAGGTCAAGCAGAACTGGGTCCAGGTGCACCGCAAATCGTTGCGCGAAAACAGCTACTGGCAGGGGCACCTGCAATCGTCGGTACTGTACGGGACCGATCCTTCCACCATCCTGACCTACGAACAGCGCGTGGCCGACATCAGCGCGCAGGACCTGAAGGACGCGGCCAGGCGCTACTTCAAGCTGGACAACTACGTGCAGGTGGTGCTGTATCCCGAGAAGAAATAGGCGCGCGCTGCGCACAAAAAAACGCCGCGTCCCGACGCGGCGTTTTTTTGTGCGGCGGCCAGGTCTTAGCGCAGATAGCGCTCGAACCACGCCAGCGTGCGCGCGCGCTGGTCGCGCTGGTTCTCGGGCTTGCGCAGGGAGTGGCCTTCGCCGTCGTAGATCACCAGCGAGGTGGGCGTTCCCATCGCCTTCAGGCCGTGCCAGAACTCGGTCGACTGGGCCGGCGGGCATTCGACGTCGCGCTCGCCCACGTACAGCAGGGTCGGCGTCTTCGCGGACTTGATCGACTCGATCGGCGAAGCGGCCCGGTAGATCGCCGGGTCGTCGTACGCCGACGCGCCGAAGAACGGGATCATCCACTGGTCGATGCCGTTCTGGCCGTAGTAGCTGATCCAGTTGGCGATGCCGGCGCCGGCCACCGCCGCCTTGAAGCGCCGGCTGTGCGTCACGCCCCACATCGTCATGAAGCCGCCATAGGAATGGCCCATCAGGCCGAGGCGCTGGCCATCGACCGGCGCCGCCTGCTCGACCGCGTCGATCCCGGCCAGGATGTCGCGCCAGTCGCCGCCGCCGAAATCACGCTTGTTGGCGCTGCTGAACGCGATGCCCTGGCCGTAGCTGCCGCGCGGATTCGGCATGAACACGAAGTAGCCCTTGCGGGTCAGCTCGCGCAGCATCGGGTTGGCCTCTTCGCCTTGCGAAATGAAACGTGGCGTTGCAGCCGACGCCGGCCCGCCGTGCACCATCACCACCATCGGATACTTCTTGCCGGGTTCGATGTTCAACGGCGAGAGCAGCCAGCCCTGGATGTTGAACTGCTCGTTGGTCCAGCTGATGCTGCGCGCCGAGACCTGCGGCGCAAAGCCGTCGTTGTCGTGCGTGATCGGCGCCAGTTGCGGCAGGCGCCCGGCGACGATGCGCGGCGCATGCTCGAAGTCTTCCTGCACCGATGCGGCGATCGCGCCGTCGGCGCTGAACACGAAGCGCCCGTCGCGCGACGCGCCCGCCGACACCGGCGCCGACCACAGCACGCGGCTGCTGCGCGCGGCCGGGTCGATCGAGACGACCGCCAGCTCGCTGCCCACCAGCGCCGAGGCGAGTACCTGCTTGCCTTGCCACGACAGGCCGCTGAACGAGCCGCGGAATCCGGGCGTGACGTTCGACGGCTGGCCGCCCGCGGCCGGCACCGTGAAGACGTCGCCGCCGACCGAGCCGAAATCGCTCATCAGGCCGCCGATGAAGGCAACCGTCCGGCCGTCCTTCGACATGCGCGGCATATTCATCTGCATCGCCGGCGCGGCCAGGATGCGCAATGCGCCGCTGGCGGCATCCACATGGCCCAGCGTCGCGACCCACCAGTTGTTGTCGCCGTTGCCCTTGGCGCTGGTGACGACGAAACCTTTGCCATCCGGCGTCCAGTCGTATTCGTACACGAAGGCGTCGGCCGGCGAAACCAGCTTGAGCTCCCCGCCGCCGCGCGCGACGATGCCGATGCGCTGCGCGTCCTCTTCGGTGCCGATTTCGCCGACCAGCCTGGCGCCCGCCTCGGTCGCCCCGGTCGCCTTTTTCGCGCCCACGGTTGCCAGCAAGGCCAGCCGCTTCCCGTCGGGCGACCAGCGCGCCGTGCTGGCGACGCCCTTAACGGTGGCGACCGCGCTGATTTTCCCTGCCGAAGCTACATACAAGGTCGCGGTGCCGGCCTTCGCATCGGTGCCGATGAACGACAGCGCGTTGCGGTCCGGCGACCAGGAAGGGAAATCGTAGCCGCAGGCCGCGCACGGATCGTAGGAAGCGAGCACTTTGCCGCTGGCCGCATCGCGCACGTTGATGACCGCGTGCGGGCGCGTCGGCAGTCCGCCCGGGTCGACCGACTCGATCGCGGCGACGCGTTCGCCGCCGCCGCTGATCGCCAGCGCGCGATAGTCATGCATCCCTTGCGGCGCCGCCGCGGCGAGGCCCGCAAGCGCCAGCAGCGACGCCGCGGCCGCTGTCGTTACACTCGATCTCAATTTTTTCATCCTGCTTCCTGTTCTCGATTAAGGCGTTTTCAGCCAACGAGAGTCTACGCGAAAACGGATGGGAAGCGGAGGTGCCTACGCCTTCGGGAGCGACAGCATGCGCTCGACGTAGCGCGCGATCAGGTCGATCTCGAGGTTGACCTGGCTGCCCGCGCGCAGGTGCTTGAGCGTGGTCACCGAGATCGTGTGCGGGATCAGGTTGATCGAGAAGCGGCAGACCAGCCCTTCGCCCGCATCGACNNCGAAGCGGTGCACCTTGCCCAACCCGTCGACGTGGCCCGACACCAGGTGGCCGCCCAGGCGCTCGGCCAGCGTCAGCGCTTTCTCGAGATTGACTTCGCCGGCCGCGTCCAGCCCCACCGTGCAGTTCAGGCTCTCGCGCGAGACGTCCACGGAAAAGCCCGATGCGGTCTTGTCGACCACGGTCATGCAGGCGCCGTTGACGGCGATCGAATCGCCCAGCGCCACATCGGCCAGCGACAGGCCGCCCGCGTCGACCTCAAGGCGGACACCCGCATCGAGCCCGCCGGCGAGCGGTTTGACCGAGTTGATCTTTCCTACGGCAGCGACGATTCCAGTAAACATGCAGCGCGATTCCTAATTTTTGGGGATTCTGGCAAGGATACGCAAGTCTTCGCCGACCTGCTTGACCTCATGGAATTTGAGCCGCTGGCGCTGGTCCAGCGAGGCCAAAGGCCCTAGCGCGAACATGCCCTGGCCCTGGCCGACCAGGCTTGGGGCGAGGTACACCAGCAGCTCGTCGACACAGCCCTCGCGGATCAGCGAGCCATTCAGCTTCGAGCCCGCCTCCACATGCAGCTCGTTGATCTCGCGCCGCCCGAGTTCGCGCATCAGCGCGGCCAGGTCGACCTTGCCCGCCGCATTCGGCAGCATGATGACTTCATGACCGGCCTGCTGCAGCGCCGCCTGCTTGCCGGGATTGGCGAGCGCCGCGACGATCCAGCTCGNNCGGCGCGGCTGTCGCGATGTCTCCACCGCGCGCACGTTGAGCTGCGGGTCGTCGGCCTTGACGGTGCCGATCCCGGTCAGGATGGCGCAGGCGCGCGCACGCCACGCATGGCCGTCGGCGCGCGCCTCGGGCCCGGTGATCCACTGGCTCTCGCCGCTGTGCAGCGCGGTCATGCCGTCAAGGCTGGCCGCGGTCTTCAGGCGCACCCACGGCAGGCCGCGCCGCATGCGCGAGAAAAAGCCGATGTTCATTTCGTATGCGGCGTCCGCCATCAGGCCGGAGCTNNCACCCGGCCAAGCCCGGCGCGCACCAGCGCTTCCGAACAAGGCGGCGTGCGGCCATGGTGGTTGCAGGGTTCGAGCGTGACATAGGCGGTGGCGCCGCGCACATCGTTGCCGCGCTCGCGGGCGTCGCGCAACGCTTCGATTTCGGCGTGCGCCTGTCCGGCCGGCAGCGTGTGGCCGGCCCCGATGACTTCGCCATCGCGCACGATCACGCAGCCGACGCGGGGATTCGGCGTGGTGGTGTTCATGCCTTTTGCGGCCCATTCGAGCGCCAGCGTCATGCCTTCGGTGTCGTTCAGTATTCGCACGGTCGTCTTGTCAGAAGTGGTGGTGGCTCACGGGTCCGGGCCGGCGCAGCTGGCGCCGTCGCGCGCCGGGTCGCACACGCGCGCCCTGCCCAGCATGTTGATCTTGATGCGCCGCGTCTGCCGCTCCTGGAACAGCGACAGCGTGCCCCAGCGCGGCGCCATGCTGCTGGCGTCCGAACAGCTGCGTCCCGCACTATTATAAGCAAGATAGGGCAAGCCCTGTTGACTGGTGAATGCGGCCTCGACCGCGATGCCGTCGGCCAGCGGGCCGTGGCCCATGATGACTTCCTCGTCGCCGTCCGGCCGGCGGTCGCCATCCTGGTCGACGAACACCACCCAGCCGCGGCTCCAGTCCCCTGCGGCCGGGTCAGCCGGCACCAGCAGCACCCGGCGCCCGCGCGCGATCGCCTGGGTGCGGGCCAGGTCGATGGCGCCGAACAGGTCGTTGACGGCCGCCTTCAGCTGGTGCGAGCGGATCACCTGGCGCATGTCGGGCAGCGCAATGCCCATCGTCAGCGCGCAAATGGCGAGCACGGCGACCAGCTCGAACAGGGTAAGGCCGCCCTGCCGCTCCGGGCTCATTGCCAGCAGCGTTCGAACGGGCCGCTCGAGGTACGTTCGCCCGCGCTGTTGAGGGTGAGGGTTTCGCACTCGGCGTCCTTGAATTTGGCGTCCACGTTGGCGGTGCCGGGCCTCGCCTGCACCTCGACGCACTGCGACAGTTCGCGCCCGGGACAGGCGCGCGCGCGNNAGTAGCGCTCCTGCTGCTGGACCGCTTCGATCAGCGCGATTTGCCCCTCGATGCGACGGGTCTTGGTGATGTAGCCGGCGTAGCTCGGATACGCGATCAACGCGAGCACGACCATTATAGCCAGCACGATCAGCACCTCGATCAGGGTAAATCCGTTTCGGCGTTTCATCGATGTCTCCTTGCTTGTCCGGGTTATTTTTTGGCGGCGTCGTGCAGTTCCTGCCAGTTGGCCACTTCACGCCAGCTGATGCGGCGGGCCGGCACGCGCACGTCGACCTGCTGCATGCCCGGCGCGCCNNCGCCGGTGAAGGCGTCCAGTTCCAGCACCACCGGCGCGGAGCCAGCCACCGCCTTTGTCTTTTCACCCGTGATGGTGCCGCTGACGGCCATCCCGTCCGCCTTGATGGCGAAGCCGCTCAGGGAATCGAGCACGTAAGTGCGGGCAGACGCAACTGCGCAGGCATCGGCGCCCGGCACCAGGGTACTGACGAACACCGTGCCCGAGGCCAGCACCGGGCTGGCCGCGAGTCGCTCGCCGTCGATGCGCCCCTGCGGGAAATCGAAGTACCAGCCCTGCCTGGCGTCCGATCCGGTGTAGTCGAACTCAGCGCCAGTGACGGTGTAGTTCGCCTCGCCCGACAGGGTGCGCCGCGCCAGCGCGCCGCGACCTCCCGCCAGGGGTCCGGCCACGGCATCGTGCAGCGCATAGAACGACTGGGTGGCGAAATTGGGCGGCTGCAGATCGGCTTCCTCGATCAGTTTGCCCGTCCCGAACAGCACCACGTAGCCGCCGCCCGGCGCGAACACCACCCGGGGCGCATGGGTGATCGGCTGGCGCTGCCCGGTTTCGTCGCGCGCTTCGAACAGCGCCTTGCCGGAAAACGGCGGCTTGCCGCTGAAGTCGAAGCGCCACAGTTTGCCCTGCAGGTCGCCGGCGTAGGCGAACCGCGCGCTGCCGTCGGCGCCGGTCACCAGCGCCGGCGCGGCCAGCGCATTGGCCAGTGCCGGCTCGGTGGCCGCCGCGGCCAGCTTGTAATAGTTCACTCCCTCCTTCCAGCGCGCCGTCGCGGNNCGCAAAATAGCGGTACTCCGGCACCCGGCCGTTCATCCCGACCTTGAACTTGGCGACCAGCGGCGCGGCGCCGACGTGGCCGATCGCCGGATCGTCATGCTCGGTGAATTCCCACAGCGCGCGCATGCCACCTTCGAATGCGGCCGGGTCGCTGATGTCGAGCGCGAACACGCCGCGCGCCCCCATTCCCATGCCCGACACCAGCACCGAGCGCCATTGCCCGTTGAGCGAGGCTTCGCCGTGGCCGGGACTGGCGTCGACGTAGGGACGATGGCGGTAGGCCGGGTCGCCCAGCAGGTTGAGGAACGGGACCAGCGCGTTGGGCACGTAGGCGAACAGCTCGGCGCCGTCGCGCGCGTCGAACGCGTGCAGCATGCCGTCGTTCGCGCCAAGGTAAATCGCGCTGGCGCGCTGCTTGTGGCGGGCATGGAAGCTGTCGTAGCCGGGGCCCTGCACCGCGGCCGACGGCGCGCCCACCAGCAAGGGCGCGCTGCGGACCGCGTCACCGAGGATGCCGGCGCGGCGCCGGAACACGCCGTCCGGCTGGCCGATTTCGCGCGTCCGCTCGCCGCGCAGGTAGGCCACCCGCGCCTCGCCCAAGCCGTCCCGCAGGTGGCTCGCCGGCGCCAGGTCGAGCCAGGCGCGCTCCTCGCGCGGCAGGCTGTCCCAGGTGAAGGGGACCGTCCTGGTCGACTGGTCCGGATTGCGCACCAGGGTATGGATCTTGCGAACCCGGGCGCCGCTCAGCAAGGCGCCCGCTTCCCACAGCGGCGCGCCGCCGATCTCGATCGCGCCGCCAGCGGCGGCCAGCAGCGAACGCCGCTCGAGCCGGCCGCTCCAGCCGGCCTGCTCGTAGCTGGACTCGACCAGGAAGCCTTCGCCGCCGCGGCCCGGCGCGACCAGCGCGCGGCCCGGCTGGCGGCCCGGGCGCGCCGCCGCGCCGTCGAACAGGCCGCGCACACCCGCCACGATGGCGCCGCCGTCGGCGGCCGCGAAGTAGGCGGACGGCGCGCCGCCGTCGCGGCTCCATTCGCTCTCGCCTGCGCGGCTGGCGCTGGTGACGAACGGGTTGGCGTCGCCGTTGCGGTCGTCGAAGGCGCCGTATTTTGCGGCGAGGTAGAGCGGCGTGCCGCCCGGCTTCTGCGCCGCGCCCAGCTCGAGCGAAAAACTGTCCACCCGCACCGGATGGTCGGGGCGGATCGCGCGGGTGTGGGCCCAGTACGCGGCCCCCGCAAGGTAAAAGCTGCCGGCCGCGCCGGGCCCGTCGTCAAGGTTGGCCAGGTCGAGCAGATCCGGGCGCCGCGCGCCGTTCCTGTAGGCGCCGGCAATGTCAGCTTCCATCGCGCCGACCCGGCCGGCCGCCTGCATCACGTCGAACGGTCCGGACGGCGCGAACGGATCGACCGCGCGCGGGCCGTCCTTCTTGCCGCCGCGCGCATGGCCAGGCAGGTAGCGGTCGTCGACGAAACTGGCATGCCCGATGGTGGCGACCGCGTTGCGCTGGCAAGCCGCGGTGATCGGATCGGCGCGCGCGGTCCATACCGGGAAGCCGGCATCGGTCGCGGCGCTACCCGGCGCGANNCGCCTGCGTCCTGCCCAGCTGGTTGATGTAGTTGATCGCGCCGCTGGCGGGGCCGTCCGCGCGGTCCGGGTTGGCGGCCAGCACGCCATCGTCGGCGTTCCATTCGGCGCGCGGGTTGGCGGCCTGCGCGAACAGCGGCGCCTCGTGCCTGGCCGGCCCGACGAACTTGAGCGGTGCACGCAGCACCCCGCCATACAGGTTGCCGTCGTCGGCGCCGTGCTCGGTGAGGTAGGACATCAGGCCGATGCGCGCCGCCGCGCTGTGGCGCTGGATGCTGCCTTCAGGTTTCAGGCCGCCGCCGTAGCGCCGGCACAGGTCGGGCCGGCTTGCGCCATCGGCCTCGCTGCAGACCCTGACGCGCGCGTTGAACTCGCCGAAGTACTTGTCCGACACCAACTGCTTGCCGCCGGCGCCGAAGCGCGCGGCGTCGCAGCTGGCGCCGCCCTTCGTGCTGCTGAACAGGATGCGGTTGCGGCACGAGACCACATGCAGCATATCGGTGGCGAACGGCGTGACCCGCCCCGGCGCGCTGCCGGTGGCGCCGGCGATCGTCTTGCGCGGGAAATGAAGGGCGCTGGCGTAGAAGTCGGGATGGTATTTTCCGTCCGGGAGCCAAGCGCGCTGCAGCACCGTCAGGCCCGGCTCGTCGATCACGCGGTCGCCGCCGGTCAGGCCGAGGCGCAGCAGGTCGAGCGTGGATGCGCTGGCCCAGTTGAGGAAATTGCCGCTGAAGGAATCGTCGCCGCATTCGCGCCGCGCGTCGGCCGCCTTGGCGATGCTGAAATAGCCGCTGCGCTCGTCCAGGTCCGGTGCCAGCGCCCGGCCCGGACGCCGCTTCATTGGATAGCCGTAGCACATGCGCGGGTTGAAGTAGCCGGCATAGGCCAGCGCGCGGTCGTAGTCGCCGCGATAGGCCGCGCCGGCGTCGGCGAAGGTGAGCGACAGGTTGACCAGCAGGTTCGGATGCACCCGCCCGCCGTGCAGCCCGAGCTGGCCGTCGGCCACCGCCAGCGGCGGCGCGGCGGCCGGCGCCCAGTGGGCGCAGCATGTCAGCGTCAATGCCAGCAGCAGCCTCTTCATGGCAGTGTCCCCTGGCCTGGCGCGACCTTGCGATAGAACGACTGCAGCACAACCTGGGTGCCTGGGCGCGCGCCGAACCCGATGGCGGTGATGCGGTACAGGTTGCCGGCGCGCCGGCCCGCGTCCTCGCCGGCGCGCGCCAGCGGCATCAGCTCCATGATGTAGCGCGGCGCCCTGGCCGGCAGCGCTCCGCCGCCAAGCGGCAGCGCCGCCCCGGTGAATTTTCCGTACGGCGTGGTGGCGCTGTCGGCACCGTCGGCACCGTCGGCGGCCAGCTCCGCCACTTGCCAGGCCGGCGCCAGCGCCAGCGGCGCATAGCGGCACAGGCCAAGATTGGCGCTGGCCTGGCCGCGCCCGCAGCCGTCGGCGAAACCGAGCGCACTGCCGCCGGCGAACAGCGCGGCCCGCGCCGATGCCGGATCGGCGCCGCCTTCGATGTCGCGCTCGGCGTCGCTCAGCCCCGCTTCGGCTGCCTGCAGCGCGATGTGGCGGTCGCGCTCATTGCGGGCAGATTTCTCCGCGTTGAGCGCGATGTGCGCCGCCGACACGCCGATGATCATGATCGCGACCAGCACGAACAGCGCCGTGAGCAATGCCGCGCCGGCGCAGCGCCCGGCCCTGTCCATGCGCGCGGTCATCATCTGGCCTCGAACGCCGCATTGCGCAGCACGACGGTGGAGGAGAACATCTTGCGCTCGCGCCGCCGCAGTTCCTCCGGCAGCTGCTCCTCGGCCAGGCGCACCCCGCGGTCGGCGGCGCCGAACCCGTCGCTGTATNNCCATGCACCACCAACGCCACACGGATGCTGGCGATGCGCTTCCAGTGGGTGCGCCGGCGCAGTTCGCGCTCGCGCGCCGCGGGGCTGGCGCCGGCCAGCACCAGCGCCGCATCCAGTTCGCCGATCGCGCTGGCGCTGACGTATTCGTTGGCCACGCCGTCGGCCGGCATGTCGGTGTCGAGCCCGTACAGGACCTGGAAGGAATCGACCCCGCCGATCACCGCGTCCGCGCCCCAGTTGGCGCCGCCGCGGTATTTGCAGCGCAGTTCAGCCTCGCCGCCGGCGCTGCGGCCAACATAGAAGATGCTCCAGCCGTCTTCCTGCGCGCCCACGCCGAAGCCGGCGCAGCTGGTCACGCTGCCGTCGCCGCCCGGCGCCGCGCCGGCGCCGGTGAAGCGCACCGCCAGCACGTCGCTGCCGTTGACGGCGTCGGGCAGCGGGCCGGCGATGCCGTCGGCGGCGCGGCTCAGGGTGCGCGCGTCGAGGCCTGCCAGGCGCGCCGGCGCGGTGGCATGATCGTGGCCTGCCTCGTCGCGTTCCCAGTTGACGAACGCGGCCTGGCGCGCTGCGCGTCCGATGATCTCGAGCGCGTAGCGGCCGCCGTCGTCGACCGCGGCCGCTTCGACCTGCGCGACGTAGGCCCGATTGGCCGACACCAGCAGGCCGGCCGCCATCAGCATCGCCAGCATGCCGATCGCGCTCGCCACCAGCAGTTCGGCGAGGGTCGCCCCGCGCTGGCGCGGCCTCATTCGATCGCTCCCGGCATGGCGACCGCCACGCTCGGCGCGAACTCGCCGGCGCGGTCGTGCGCGTCGCTGCCGTCGGCCTGCTTGCCGCGCCAGCCAAGCTTGATGACGATCGGCGCCTGCCCGGCGCCGCCGCAGGCCCAGCGCAGCGCGCCGCGGCCGGCGTCCCACACCTGGCTGTCGCGGCACACCACCACCCGCCCGCCGGGAAAGCCGGCGTGCAGCGAATGCTTCAGTTGGTACAGTTCGGCCTCAGCCAGCTGCGCGGCGCCGCAGGCGGCGCCGCGCAGGCATTGCGGCCCGGCCGGCTGCGGCGCGCCGTCGCTGGCGGCGTCGTAATGCAGCTGCAGGTAGGGATTGCCGCCGTCGCCGGCGCGCATCGGGGCGAGGTTGGCGCGCATGCTGTCGGCCAGCGCGCTGGCCAGCTGCACGCCGTCCGACATCAGGCTCGATTGGTGGCGCGTGCGCAGCGCCGCGAGCTGGGTCGCGGCGGCGCCGAGAACGCCGACGGCCAGCACGAACAGCGCCACCAGCACCTCGAGGAGCGTGAACCCGCCGGCCGAACGCAATCGCACCACCCACCTCCGCAAGCTGGACGCCGATCCAGGCCGCAGTTTTTACTGTCGAGCCTGCTTGCTGCGTATTGACCTGGATCGCTTCGATACCAAGTTATCAGGCGTGATGAGTCCAGCCATGAGGTGGCTCAACAGTGTGCGGATGAGTGAAACCGGCGCGAGGCTACTTGCGCGGCTTGGGCTGCTGTCCGACTTCGGCGATCGCATCCTGGAATTCGGCCAGGTCCTCGAAGTTCTTGTAGACCGAAGCGAAGCGGATGTAGGCGATCTTGTCGAGCCGTTTGAGCTCCTGCATCACCAGCTCGCCGACGTAGCCGCTGTCGACTTCGCGGCGGCCGCTGGTGAGCAGCTTTTCCTCGATGGTGGCGACCGCGGTATCGATCGCCTCGGCAGACACCGGCCGCTTGCGCAGCGCCAGCATCAGGCTGCCGCGCAGCTTGGCCGGCACGAACTCGGTGCGGCTGCCGTTCTTCTTGACGATGATCGGCATCGACAGCTCGATCCGCTCGTAGGTGGTGAAGCGCTTGTCGCACCTGGCGCAGCGGCGCCGGCGCCGCACGGCGTCGCCCTCCTCCGATACGCGGGTATCGAGGACCTGGGTTTCGTCATGCTGGCAGAACGGACATTTCATGATGGCGCCAGTGCGGTGGGTGCGCGAATTCGGAGGGCCGCCGGCGTTTGGCGGCGGCCCAGGGGGTACCGCTTTACGCGGCGTAGACCGGGTACTTGTCGGTCAGCGTCTTCACTTGCGCTTTCACGCGCTCGATGGTCGCTTCGTCGTTCGGGTTATCGAGCACGTCGGCGATCAGGTTGCCCACCATGGTGGCGTCAGCTTCCTTGAAGCCGCGCGTGGTGAACGCAGGGCTGCCGAGGCGAATGCCCGACGTGACGAACGGCTTTTGCGGGTCGTTCGGAATGCCGTTCTTGTTGCAGGTCATGTGGGCGCGGCCGAGGATCGCTTCGGCTTGCTTGCCGGTCAGGTTCTTCGAACGCAGGTCGACCAGCATCACGTGCGACTCGGTGCGGCCCGACACGATGCGCAAGCCGCGCGCGATCAGCGCCCTGGCCAGCGCGTCGGCGTTGATCAGCACCTGTTTCTGGTACTCGACGAACGAAGGATCGAGCGCTTCCTTGAACGCGACCGCCTTGCCGGCGATGACGTGCATCAGCGGGCCGCCCTGGATGCCAGGGAAGATCGCCGAGTTGATCGCCTTCTCGAACTCCGCCTTCATCAGGATGATGCCGCCGCGCGGGCCGCGCAGCGACTTGTGGGTGGTCGAAGTGACGAAGTCGGCGTGCGGCACCGGGTTCGGGTACAGGCCGGCTGCGATCAGGCCGGCGTAGTGCGCCATGTCGACCATGAAGTAGGCCCCGACCGCCTTCGCCACCTTGGCGAAGCGCTCGAAATCGATCTTCAGCGAAAACGCCGAAGCGCCGGCGATGATCAGCTTCGGCTTGTGCTCGTGCGCCAGGCGCTCCATCGCATCGTAGTCGATGTCTTCCTGTTCGGTCAGGCCGTACGAGACCACGTTGAACCACTTGCCCGACATGTTCAGCGCCATGCCGTGGGTCAGGTGGCCGCCTTCGGCCAGCGACATTCCCATGATGGTGTCGCCGGGTTTGAGCATTGCGAAGAACACGCCCTGGTTGGCCTGGGAACCGGAGTTCGGCTGCACGTTGGCCGCTTCCGCGCCGAACAGCTGCTTGACCCGGTCGATCGCCAACTGCTCGGCGATGTCGACGAACTCGCAGCCGCCGTAATAGCGCTTGCCCGGATAGCCTTCGGCGTACTTGTTGGTCAGTTGCGAGCCCTGGGCCTGCATCACGGCCGGCGAGGTGTAGTTCTCGGACGCGATCAGCTCGATATGGTCCTGCTGGCGCTGGTTTTCCTTCTGGATCGCCGCCCACAAATCCGGGTCAACGTTGGCGAGCGTGTGATCTTTTGCAAACATGAAAAAACTCCAATCGATATGAGTGCGAGGCACCTGGCAGTATGGATCGAATGAGGGGAGCCGGGAAAACCCGGACGGACAGCCTCATCGCGCGCTTCCATCGGTGGCTGCCCAGGCGAACGGCTGATGAAATCTCACGTTCCCCAGTGGAAGCCCACTTTTCGCCGGCTGGCCGGGTCGGCCGCAGCTTTTCGCCAGTTACGTGAGACGTAATGGAGCCCAAATTGTAAGTTAAAGCCCCGGTTTGGGCAAGGGAACTGCTGCCGAGCAGAGAATCGGGGGCCGCGATCGGAGAATCTGGCCATTTCGGCTACAATTTACCTCGCTCCCCACTTCACTTGGAAAATCCATCATGATCGTATTCATTACCGGCGCCTCGTCCGGCTTCGGCGCAGAAATGGCCCGCACCTTCGTCGGGCATGGCCACCAGGTGGTCATCAGCGGGCGCCGCAAGGACCGGCTCGACGAGCTCGCCGCCGAACTGGGCGACCTGGCGCTGCCGCTGGTGATGGACGTGACGGACAAGGCCTCGATCAACGAAGCGCTGTCGCTGCTGCCGCAATCGTGGCGCGCGGTCGACGTGCTCATCAACAACGCCGGACTCGCGCTCGGCACCCAGCCGGCGCACGAAGCCGCGCTGGCCGACTGGGAAACCATGATCGCCACCAACTGCACCGGGCTGGTCACGATGACGCGCGCGCTGCTGCCGGCGATGGTCGAGCGCGGCAGCGGCCTGGTGATCAACCTCGGTTCGGTGGCCGGCGCCTATCCCTACCCGGGTGGCAACGTGTACGGTGCGACCAAGGCGTTCGTCGACCAGTTCACGCTCAATTTGCGGGCCGACCTGGTCGGCACCGGCGTTCGCGCCACCAACATTGCGCCGGGGCTGTGCGGCGGCACCGAATTTTCCAACGTGCGCTTCAAGGGCAACGATGCGGCCGCCGCCAAGGTGTACGAAGGCACGGTGCCGCTGACCGCGCGCGACATTGCCGAGACCGCGTTCTGGATTGCCACCCTGCCCCCGCACATCAACATCAACAGCATCGAAATGATGCCGACCTGCCAGGGCTTTTCCCCATTCGCCATCAAGCGCACCTGAGCGGCCGGTCCGGGACGCAAGAACCGGGGTCAGACTTAGGTCTGACCCCGGTTCTTGGGGGTATCTCGCCATGTAACAGGGTGTGCCAACTTGTGAGGAATTGTTACAAGGGTTGGCGCTTGGCATTGCGCTAACGTCTACTACCGACGCGCCCGGCCACACCCCCGCCCCACGCGCTCCACCCTCCGTGTGTTCGGCGGAGTACATTCGACCGGTAAAATCGCGTAAAATGTTTCCTATATTCACTTATGGCTGATGAAATGCCTGCAGTTTTCACCTGGACAGTTCGTGTGTACTACGAGGATACCGACGCCGGCGGGATTGTCTTTTATGCCAATTACCTGAAGTTCTTCGAGCGCGCCCGTACCGAGTGGCTGCGCGCGCTGGACGTCAAGCAGCAAGAGTTGCTCGAGCAGCACGGCGCCATGTTCGTCGTGAAAAACGCCAGCATCGACTATCATGCGCCAGCGAAACTCGATGATGTAATAACATTGACCCTATGGATTGAGAAGCTCGGCCGAGCCTCCGTTCAATTCGTCCAGCAGGCATCCCGCGGCGCCGCGCTGCTGGCCAGCGCGCGCGTAAAAGTCGGATGCGTCGATCGTGCCGCCCTGAAACCGCGACCCCTGCCCGATGCGGTCGCTGCTAAAATGCGTGCCGCCTGACACTCAACCACCTACAGAAATCCTTCGCCGCCCAATGAATGCAGCCCAAGACCTTTCCTTCCTGGCCCTGATCGCCAACGCCCATCTGATCGTTCAACTGATCATGGTGCTGTTGCTGGTCGTGTCCGTGACCAGCTGGTCGTATATCTTCCGCAAGATGTTCGCAATCCGCGCCGCACGCCGCCAGACCGAACAATTCGAACGCAGCTTCTGGGCCGGCGGCAACCTGCACACCCTGCACCAGAGCGCCAGCAGCAGCCGCGACCAGAGCGGCGCGCTGGCCCGCATCTTCGAGGCCGGCATGGGCGAATTCATCAAGGGCAAGCAGGCCGCCAAGGACGCGCTCGACATGGGCGCCGTGCTCGACAGCGCCAGGCGCGCCATGCGCGCGGCCTTCCAGCGCGAACTCGACGCGCTCGACATCCACCTGAACTTCCTCGCCTCGGTCGGCTCGGTCTCGCCGTACGTCGGCCTGCTGGGCACGGTGTGGGGCATCATGAATGCCTTCCGCGGCCTCGCCAACGTGCAGCAGGCAACCCTCGCTGCGGTCGCGCCCGGCATCGCCGAAGCGCTGATCGCCACCGCGATCGGCCTGTTCGCGGCGATCCCGGCAGTGGTGGCCTACAACCGCTTCACCCACGACATCGACCGCCTGGCGATCCGTTTCGAGAGCTTCGTCGAAGAATTCTCGAACATCCTGCAGCGCCAGTCACGCTGATCGAACCGACGGGAGAAACAGATGGCGTCCTTTTCCAGCAGCTTGCGCGGCGGCCGCGGCCGAAAATTCAAGTCCGAGATCAACGTCGTGCCCTACATCGACGTGATGCTGGTGCTGCTGATCATTTTCATGGCGGTGCCGCCGGCCAACAGCCCGAGCGTGATCAACCTGCCGAGCGCGGAGAAATCGGCGCTGCCGCCGGACGACTATATCCAGGTGGTGCTCAAGCCGGACGCGCGCCTGTCGATCGGGGTCAACGGCAAGTCGGCCAGCGCGCCGCAGGACATGCCCGACCGCAGCGCGTTGCTGCGCCGCCTGCGCAGCATGCACGAGGAACATCCCGAGTATCCGGTGCTGATCGCCGGCGACAAGGACAGCAAATACGACGACGTGATCCAGCTCATTTCGGAAGCGAAGAAGATGGGCATCAACCGGGTCGGACTGGCGACCAAGTGACCGAGCAGCCATGCACACCATGAAACCTGCCCCAGCCGGCGGCCAGTACCTGGTGCCGCCCGAACCGAGCCGCTGGCCGGCGATCGGGCTGGCCGCGGCGGTGCACGCCGGTTTGCTGCTGTTCCTGTATATCGGCGTGAGCTGGCAGAACACCGCGCCGGTGCAGGTCGAGGCCGAGGTGTGGGACATGAAGACCCAGACCGCCGCCCCGCCGCCGCCGCCGNNCGCAAGCTGGAAGAGCAACAGCTGGCGAAGGAACTGAAGACCAGGCAGCTGGCCGAGAAGCAGGCGCAGGAGCTGGCCGACCGGAAGGCCGAGGAACTGGCCGAGAAAAAACTCGAAGAGAAGAAGCTGGCCGACAAACTCAAGGCCGACAAGCTGGCCAAGTCCAAGCAGGCGGCGGAAGAACAGAAGAAGCTCGACAAGGTGCGCGCCGACGAGATGCGCCGCATCACGGCCGGCGCCGGCGCCAGCGGCGAGGCGCCGAAGGCGACCGCGCCGCGCCTCGACACCGGCTACCTGGCGGCCATCAACAGCAAGATCAAGAGCACCACCTCGTACTCGGGCAGTACCGATGTTCCGGGCAACCCGCAGGCGGTGTTCAAGATTGAACAGTTGCCAACCGGCGAGATCATCTCGGTCAGGTTGGTCAAGAGCAGCGGCATCGGCGCGTTCGACGATGCCGTCGAGAAAGGCATCATGAAAGCGTCGCCGCTGCCAAAGAACAAGAGTGGTACCGTGCTTCGAACGCTTGAGATTGCTTTCGCGCTGAAGGACATGAAATGATATCGCCCGCCTCCACCAACCTGGACCGAACCGACCTATGAAGAAAACCCTCCCTATCCTGCTGTTCAGCGCCAGCGTGCTGGCGGCCATCCCGGCGCAGGCGCAAGTGCGCGTCGAAATTTACGGCGTCGCCAGCAACCAGATCCCGATCGCGGTCGCCGCGTTTGCCGACGAAGGCGTGGCCCCTGCCCAGGTGTCGGCCGTCATCAAGGCCGACCTCGAACGCAGCGGCGTGTTCAAGGTGATCGACGCCGGCACCACCCTGTCCGACAGCGCGGCGGTCGACTTCGGCCAGTGGAAATCGCGCGGCGCCGATGCGCTGGTGGTGGGCAGCGTGCGCAAGGCTTCCGACGGCAGCCTCGAAGTGCGCTACAAGCTGCTCGACACCATCAAATCGTCCCAGCTGTCGGCCTTGTCGAACACGGTGCAGCCGAAGTTCACGCGCCTGCAGGCGCACCGCATCGCCGACGATATCTACGAGAAAATGACCGGCACGCGCGGCGCGTTTTCGACCCGCATCGCCTACGTCACCCAGGTCAGCCGCAGCGACTACCGGCTGGAAGTGGCCGACGCCGACGGCGAAGGCATGCAGGTTGCCGTGCGCTCGAAGGAACCGATCATCTCGCCGGCCTGGTCGCCGGATGGCGGCAAGGTCGCCTACGTCTCGTTCGAACTGCGCAAGCCGGTCATCTACGTGCAGGACCTGGTCACCGGCGGGCGCAAGATCATCTCCAACGAAAAAGGCAGCAACTCGGCGCCGGCATGGTCGCCCGACGGCAGCCGCCTGGCGCTGGCGCTGTCGAAGGACGGCCACTACCAGGTGTACGGCGTGAATGCCGACGGCAGCGGCATGCGGCGCCTGTCCAACGGCAACGGCATCGACACCGAGCCGCAGTTTTCGGCAGACGGCCAGAGCATCTACTTCACCAGCGACCGCAGCGGCGGTCCGCAGATCTACAAGATGAGCGCCAGCGGCGGCAACGCCACCCGCGTCACCTTCAACGGCAGCTACAACATCAGCCCGCGCCTATCGGCCGACGGCAAGACGCTGGCCTGGATCTCGCAGCGCGACGGCGGCTATTCCTTATACGCGATGGACCTGGCCAGCGGCCAGGAACAGCGCCTGGCCGAAGGGGCCACCGAACCGAGTTTTTCGCCGAACGGCAAATACATCATGTACGCGACCAAGGGTGGAGGCCGCACCGGCCTGGCCGTGGTATCGGTCGATGGAAGAGTCAAGCAGCGTCTGACAACCCAGGCAGGAAATATTCGGGAGCCCAATTGGGGTCCCTTCATGAAGTAATTTTTTTTAACAATGACCAGGAGAAGAAAACATGCGCAATTTTAAAAGTTTGGCTTTCATCGTAACGAGCGCCGCCCTGCTCGCAGCTTGCAGCTCGCCCGTCAAACTGAACGATGCACCGGTGGTGGACCGCGCCGCCGACAGCACCGCGCCGGTGGCCGACAGCCGCGACATCCGCCCGGTGGAAGCCGGTTCGGTCGATCCGCTCAACGATCCGAAAGGCGTGCTGGCCAAGCGCAGCGTCTACTTCGACTACGACAGCTACGTGGTGCGCGACGACGGCAAGGCGATCGTGGAAAACCACTCCGCTTTCCTGAACAAGAACAAAGCGCGCAAGGTCCTGATCCAAGGCAACACCGACGAGCGCGGCGGCACCGAATACAACCTGGCCCTGGGCCAGAAGCGCGCCGAAGCCGTGCGCCGCGCGATGGGTTCGATGGGCGTGGCCGAAACGCAGATGGAAGCGGTCTCGCTGGGCGAAGAAAAGCCGAAGGCGATGGGCGCCAACGAAGCGGCATGGGCTGAGAACCGCCGCGCCGACATCGTCTATTAATCGTTGGCCTGATACGGCCGATTGACAATGGGGCGGCATGCGGTGCAGACTGCATCCGCCCCGTTTTTTCAGAAAGTCACGACCATGAAATTATTTTCCAAGTCCCGCATCGGCGCCGCCTGCCTCGCGCTGGCCGCCTGGATTCCGCTGCAAGCGCATGCCGGCCTGCTCGATGACGATGAAGCGCGCAAGGCCATCCTCGAACTGCGCGCCAAGGTCGACAGCCTGTCGCGCGAGATGACCGCGCGGATCGACACCAAGTCCGACAGGAGCGCCGCGCTCGACCTGGTCAACCAGCACGAACAGACCATGCAGGAAATCGCGCGCCTGCGCGGGCAGATCGAAGTGGTGGCCAATGAAGTGGCCAACGCCCAGAAACGCCAGAAGGATTTGTACACCGACCTCGATGCGCGCATCCGCAACCTCGAGCCGCGCCAGGTCAGCATCGACGGCACGCAGGTGGAAGTCGACCCGGGCGAGCTGAAATCGTACGAGGCAGCCATGACCCTGTTCAAGGCCGGCGACTACAAGGTTGCGGCCAACGCCCTCGCGGATTTCGTGCGCCGCAATCCCAATTCGAACTACGCCTCGAACGCGCAGTACTGGCTCGGCAACGCCTACTACGCGCAGCGCGATTACAAGAATGCGATCGCGGCGCAAGAGGTGGTGGCGAGCACCTACAAGGACAGCGCCAAGGCGCCCGATGCGATGCTCAATATCGCCAGCAGCTATACCGAGCTGAAGGACAAGAAGAACGCCAAGAAGGCTTTGCAGCAGCTGGTAGCGAAGTATCCGGGTTCGTCCGCGGCATCGGCCGCGAAAGACCGCCTGGCGGCGCTGAAGTAAGCGCAAATGCAAAAAAATATGGGGTTCGGCATTTGACAGGAGCGCTGATGCCCCCTATAATCTTGCTTCTTTCGGGTCGTTAGCTCAGCTGGTAGAGCAGCGGACTTTTAATCCGTTGGTCGCAGGTTCGAATCCCGCACGGCCTACCACGAATTAGTACGAAGCCCACGAATTTACGTTCGTGGGCTTTTTGCTTTCTGGTCGCGCTCTGCTCGCTTCGGATATCAAAAAATCTTCCCACCTGGCGCCCCATGCCGGTCACCCCTTACGCGAGGCCAATTTCCAGCCAATCCACGCCATCGGGAGGTAAGCGGCGCCCAAGTCGAGAGCATCGAACCATATTGGCGAGGGCAGCATCAATACACTGGCAAGCCCCCCCGCCAGGAACACGACACCGATGGTCATCGCTAAGTGAAACTTGCGACTTGCCGCAATAAGCGCTGCGACGGCAGCGCCAACAAGGGTGCCGAGAGCATGAGCCAGAAATGGGAAGAAGAAGTGTTTAGGCTCGAACAGATGCATTGAAGCCTTCAATCCTTCCATCGTGGTCACATCGGCGCCGGTCGGCGGCGGGATCGCGTTTCCGCTCACAACGATGAGTCCCATATTGACCATGCTGCCAATGACGAGACCAGCAACCACCGCCAGCATGTTTCTCATCGTTGGATGCATTCCGTTCTCCTNNCACGACCATACGTCAGCACGCGATGTTTTTAAATTACAAGTTTGTTGGAGTCTACTCACTGATCGGGCTGATGTCTACCGCGCAAGGTAAGCAGGAAAACCGAGTCGCCGGACAAACCGCCGCCGCCGGCCGAAGGCGGACCAGGTCCCACGAGGAGCCATGCCCGCCATACTTTGGCGCGCCAACAAGCCGCTTCTTCAGTGAGCATCCACGCGCAATCGCCCACGAAATAAGTGTCGCCATGACACTATTGCTGTGATAACGTGCGCTTTTATGTCCCAGTGGAGACGTCGCCGCATGGAACGCGCAGACGCTGGCGATGGTGCCTGTGCGCTGGAAGGAATAGGCGAAATCGATGTCACGGGAACAGGAAATGAAATTGGAAATTCGCGACGCCGGCGCACATGACGCCGCATCAATAGCTGGCATCTACAACCATTTTGTTCTGAATACATCGATCAGTTTCGAAGAGGCTCCCGTGCCCGATGCGGAGATGGCGCAACGGATCGACGGCGTCCAGGCCGGCGGGCTGCCATGGCTGGTCGCCGAACAGGATGGCGCGGTGATCGGTTATGCCTATGCGACCAAATGGCGGGTGCGCCATGCCTACCGCTTTTCGGTCGAGTCCTCGGTTTACCTGGCGCCGGCCAGCGCCGGAACAGGCGTCGGCACGGCGCTGTATCGGGTGCTGCTCGACCGGCTGCGCGACGGCGGCTACCACCTGGTTATCGGCGGCATCGCCCAGCCGAACCCCGCCAGCGTTGCGATGCACGAAAAGCTGGGCTTCAAAAAAGTGGCGCAGTTCAGCGAGGTCGGGTTCAAGTTCGGTCGCTGGACCGACGTCGGCTACTGGGAACTGAAACTCGCGCCCGCCATGTGATTTCCGGATTGAAGGCCGGTGCAACGCAGCACGATTATCTATAGAATGCAGCGATCCGTTTCTCGCCCGAACATTCGCGCCCGCCCAGACTGCCCCCCAAGGGAAAACAATGAACACTCCACTGATCCTGAACCTGGCCGTCGCGCTCGCCGTCTGCTTCGGCCTCTACCGCATGCAAGCCGCCCACCTGTCGTTCACCAGGCGCGTGTTTGCCGGGCTCGGGCTCGGCGTGCTGCTCGGCGCCGTGTTCCAGGCGCTGTACGGCGCCGGCACCCCGGTCGTGATCCAGACCAACGCCTACCTCGACATCATCGGCACCGGCTACGTCAAGCTGCTGCAGATGATCATCATCCCGCTGATCATGGTGTCGATCGTGTCGGCCATCGTCAAGCTGCAGGACGCTTCCGCGCTCGGCAAGATCAGCGTGCTGACCATCGGCACCCTGATCGCCACCACCATGGTCGCCGCGCTGGTCGGCATCCTGATGGCCAAGCTGTTCGGTCTCACCGCGGTGGGACTCACGGCGAGCGCGGCCGAAGTGGCGCGCGGCGAGTATTTGCAGGGCAACCTGCCGACCGCCCAGGCCATCTCGCCGCCCGCCATGATCCTCAGCTTCATCCCGGCCAACCCGTTCCTCGACATGACCGGCGCGCGCAAGACCTCGACCATCGCGGTGGTGCTGTTCTCGATCTTCATCGGCATCGCCGCCACCGGCATCGCGGCCCGGAAGCCGGACGTGTTCGCCTCGTTCAAGCACTTCGTCAAGGTCGCGCACGTGATCGTGATGCGGATGGTCACGCTGGTGCTGCGCCTGACTCCGTTCGGCGTGTTCGCGCTGATGACCCAGGTGGTGGCCAATTCGAGCATCGCCGACATCCTCAAGCTGATCAGCTTCGTCGGCGCCTCCTACGGCGCGCTGGCGATCATGTTCTGCGTGCACCTGGCGCTGATCGCCGCCACCGGCCTCAATCCGCTGCGCTACTTCAAGAAAATTTTCCCGGTGCTGGCCTTCGCCTTCACCTCGCGCACCAGCGCCGGCGCCATCCCGATGAGCGTGCAAACCCAGACCGGGCGCCTCGGCACGCCGGAAGGCATCGCCAACTTCGCCGCCTCGTTCGGCTCGACCATCGGGCAGAACGGCTGCGCCGGGATCTACCCGGCCATGCTGGCGGTGATGATCGCCCCGACCGTCGGCATCGACCCGTTCACCAGCGCCTTCATCCTGCCGCTGATCGCCATCGTCACGGTCGGCTCGGTCGGCGTGGCCGGGGTCGGCGGCGGCGCCACCTTCGCCGCGCTGATCGTGCTGTCGGCGATGAACCTGCCGGTCGCGCTGGCCGGACTGCTGATCTCGATCGAGCCGCTGATCGACATGGGCCGCACCGCGCTCAACGTGAGCGGCTCGATCACCGCCGGCACCTTCACCAGCCGGCTGCTGGGCCAGACCGACATGGCGGTGTTCAACAACGCCGAGGAAGTCGAACTCGACAGTGAGCAGCTGGTCGCCTGAGCGGCCTCGGCGGGCCCGCCATATCGTGCGCTGAGCGGCTGCCGAATCCGTCTATCATGACGGCGTGTCAACAAGAACGGCGGGCGATCGATGGAACAAAAGTGGCCTCAGGAAATCTGGCTGGTGCGGCACGGGCAAAGCTCCGGCAATGTCGCGCGCGACGCTGCCGAAGCGGCCAAGGGCCACCTGATCGACATCGCCGAGCGCGACGTCGATGTGCCCTTGTCCGAACTGGGGGTGCGCCAGTCGCAGGCGCTGGGCGACTGGTTCGCCGCCATGCCCGAGGAAGCCCAGCCGAACGTGGTGCTGCACTCGCCCTACCTGCGCGCGGCCGAAACGGCGCGCATCGTCAAGCACGGCATCGCCCCTGACAGCCTGTTGGCCAGCCAGGCCGACGAGCGCTTGCGCGAAAAGGAATTCGGCATCCTCGACCGCCTGACCACGCACGGCATCTCGCACCGCTACCCCGAGCTGTACGAACAGCGCCAGCACGTCGGCAAGTTCTATTTCCGCCCGCCCGGCGGCGAGAGCTGGTGCGACGTAATCTTGCGCCTGCGCAGCGTGCTCGACACCCTCACCCGCGAATATGCGCGCGAACGCGTGCTGATCGTCGGCCACCAGGTCACGGTCAACTGCTTCCGTTACCTGCTCGAACGGCTCGACGAGTCGACCATCCTCGAGTACGACCGCAGCGGCGACGTGCCGAACTGCTCCGTCACTTCGTACCGCTTCGATCCGAACCAGGGCAAGCGGGGCAAGCTGGCCCTGAAACTGGTCAACTTCGTCGCTCCCCTGGAAGCTTCCGGCACGCCCATCACGGTATCCAAAGATGTGCCCGTTGCTCCGAAAGCGTAGGCGCCCCGGGCCCATGGACACGCCGTCTTCCAGCACCCACTGCGTGAATCTCGACGCCGCCGCCCTGCGCGCCTGGCCGCTGCCGATGCCGTCCGCCGACGGCGACAAGGAGCAGCGCGGCCACGTGCTGATCCTGGGCGGCTCGCGCGAAATGCCGGGCGCGGTGATCCTGGCGGCCACCGCCGCCCTGCGCGCCGGCGCCGGCAAGCTGACCATCGCCACCGGCGCCAGCGTGGCCCAGCTGGTGGCGCTGGCGCTGCCCGAGGCGCGCGTGATCGGCCTGGCCGAAACCGAGCAGGGCGGCTTCACCCAGGAGGCGGTGGGCCGGCTCGACCCGCTGGCCGACAAGGTCAACGCGATCCTCATCGGCCCCGGCATGCAGGACGAGCCGGCCACCGCGGCGCTGGTGCGCGCGCTGCTGGCGCGGCTCGAAGGCGGCGACACGGGCATCGTGCTGGACGCCTGCGCGATGGGCATCATCGTCCATCCCGACCACCAGCCTGACGCGGCCACGCCGTTCCGCTTCAAGCTGCCGGTGATCGTCACCCCGCACGCCGGCGAAATGGCGCAGCTGACCGGCGCGTCGAAAGAAGCAATCTGCGCCGAGCCCGACCGCCATGCGGCGCAGGCGGCGCGGCGCTGGAACGCGGTGATCGCGCTGAAAGGCGCGCGCACCCTGATCAGCGCGCCCGGGGGCGAACGCTGGCAGCATGAAGGCGGCAACGTCGGGCTGGCCATTTCCGGCTCCGGCGACACCCTGGCCGGCATCATCGCCGGGCTGGCCGCGCGCGGCGCCAGCCTGACTCAGGCCGCCTGCTGGGGCGTCGCGCTGCACGCGCGCGCCGGCGAACTGCTGGCCGAGCGCTTCGGCATCCTCGGCTACCTGGCGCGCGAACTGCCCGATGAAATACCGGCCCTGATGGAGAAATTCGAGCGCGATTGATTTCCGCCGGGAACATCCTGCGGCCTTGGCCGCAGGTCATACGGCGTCCGGTGCGTTTGATTTGTATCAAAATGCGCCCGCATCGCGGCCGAATTGGGCACGAAACGCACGAATCGACGAACCGGGAAGCGGCTCGTCAGTCTAATTTTTACAGTCAAATTCGTGCACTGAACGGGGCCGCGCGTCGCGTTGCGTTGGTTCCCTGATGGTCCCTTCAAGGGGTCGTATAATCAGGCTCATTGCGGGACTGACCTGGCGCCGCGGGCTGCCTGTCGCATCATGGCAGGGCAGCAGCGGCACAAGATAGACGTGAACGAGGAGCTAACAATGAAAGCTATTTCAAACCCATCGAAGATCATCCTGACCGCCGCGGTCATGGCGGCCATGCTGGGCGCCTGCAAGAAGACCGAGACCACCGCGGTCCCGAGCGACGCCGCGACCACTTCGCCCGCCACCACTTCCGGCACCAGCGGCACGACCGGCACCAGCGGCACCGGCACCACCGCGCCGCCCGATACCACAACGCCTCCGGCCACTACCCCGGCGCCAGGCACCACGCCGCCCGACGGCAGCACGCCCCCGGGCACCACGCCGCCTGCCGGCGGCACCACCCCGCCCCCACCGTGAAACGGCTGACGCCGTGACATGAGAAAAGGGCCCGCGCTATGCGGGCCCCCCAGGGTCACTCGCCAGCCTGCGCGGCTGGCTTCGTCACGTTCAGGCCTTGTCGAGCACGACCGCCGGTGCGGCGGCGCCGCCGCGGCGGCCGCGGCCGGTCGCCCAGCGGACAGCCCGGGTGATGCCGCGGTACACCAGGCGCACCAGGGTCAAGGTCAGCAGCGCTTCCACGAAGGTGATCAGGAACGCCAGCAGCGGGTTCCTGCGGGCGGCGCGGCGGCCGAACTTGGCCACCATGCGGTCGCGCGCGATTTCGATGCTGTCGTAGAAGGTCGGCACCACCAGCAAGGTCAGGATGGTCGAGGTGATCGTGCCGCCGATGATCGAGATCGCCAGCGGACGGTAGAACTCGCCGCCCTCGCCCAGCCCCAGCGCGACCGGGAACATGCCGGCGATCAGCGCGAAGGTGGTCATCAGGATCGGGCGCAAGCGCATGCGGCCGGCGTCCATCAGCGCATCTTCGCGGCCGAAGCCTTCGGCTTCGCGCTTGCGCGCCGCGTCCAGCAGCAGGATCGCGTTCTTCGCGACCAGGCCCATCAGCATGATGATGCCGATCAGGCTCATCAGGTTGATGGTGCTGCGCGTGACCAGCAGCGCCAGCACCACGCCGATCAGCGACAGCGGCAGCGACAGCATCACCGCCAGCGGCGCGGTGAACGAGCCGAACTGCATGACCAGGATCAGGTACATCAGGCCGATGCCCGACACCAGCGCGACCACCATCGCGGTGAACAGTTCCTGCTGGTTCTTGCCGGCGCCGCCCAGCTTCAGGCCGTAGCCCGGCGGGTAGTCGAACGACTTGGCCAGCTTCATCGCGTCGCTGGTGACTTCGCCGTTCGAGCGGCCCTCGGCGTTGGCCGACACCGAAATGGTGCGCTTGCCGTCGGTGTGCTGGATGCCGGACGGGCCCTTGCCCATCGTGATCTTGGCGATCTGGTCGAGCGGCACCATCTGGCTGGTGCCGCCGACGGCGATCGGCAGGCGCTCGATGTTTTCCAGGCTGACCCGGTCGCTCGGATGCAGGCGCACCGCCACGTCGCGCGTCTCGCCGGTCGGATCGACCCAGTCGCCCACTTCGACGCCGGCGAACGCCACGCGCAGCGCCTGCGCCGCATCGTTGACCGAAATGCCCATCGAATTGGCCAGGCCGCGGTTCAGCTCGATCTGCAGCTCGTCCTTCGGATCCTGCTCGGACAGGCCGACGTCGACCGCGCCCGGCACCTGGCGCAGCTTGTCCATGTAGGCGTTGGTAATTTCCAGCAGCTTGCGCGAATCCGGGCCGGTGAAGTCGATCTGGACCGGCTTGCGGGCGCCGCCGTTCAGGTCGTCGATGACGACGAATTCGGCGCCGACCAGCGGACGGATCTTCTCGCGCAGTTCGGCCGCCACTTCCTTGGCGCTGCGCTTGCGGGTGTGGCGCTTGTCGATGTCGACGTAGATCGAACCGCCGTTGGCCTTGATGTTGCTGTTGGTGTCCTTGGTTTCAGGCAGCGAACGGGCGATTTCGGCGGCCTTTTCCATCTTCAGGCGCGCATATTCGATCGACGACGAAGACGGCGTGCGTACCTCGATCTTCAGCATGCCCTGGTCGGAAGCCGGCATGAAGCTCACGCCGCCCATGGTTGCCTGCAGCACGATCGCGCCCACCAGCGAGGCGGCGGCGATCAGCGACATCCAGACGCGGTGGTGCAGCGCCCAGGCGATCACGTTGCCGTAGCGGTCGGCCTGGTGGTCGAACCAGTCATTGAAGCGCTGCAGCACCTTCGACAGGCCCTTTTTCGGCGCCGTGTGGTGGTCGGCCGGGTCGCCCCAGTAGGCCGACAGCATCGGGTCGAGCGTAAACGAAATGGCCAGGCTGACCAGCACCGAGCAGGTCACGGTCAGCGCGAATGGACGGAACCACTCGCCGGGCATGCCCGGCATGAATGCCACCGGAATGAACACGGCGATGATCGAGAACGTGGTGGCGGCAACCGCCATGCCGATTTCGGCGGTGCCCTCGAGGGCCGCCTTGCGGCGGTCGGAGCCGCGCTGCATGTGGCGCACGATGTTTTCGCGCACCACGATGGCGTCGTCGATCAGCACGCCGATCGCCAGCGACAGCCCGAGCAGCGTCATGAAGTTCAGCGTGAAGCCGCACAGCCACACCGCGATGAAGGCGGCGATCACCGAGGTCGGCAGCGACAGCGCGGTGATCAGCGTCGAACGCCACGAGTTGAGGAAGGCGTACACCACGAAGATGGTCAGCACGGCGCCCAGCACCAGCGACTCGATCACGTTGTTCAGGCTGCGCTGGGCATTCTCGCCGCCGTCGCGGGTGATTTCGATCTTGGTGCCCGCCGGCAGTTCCTTCTCGATCTCCTTGACCACCTCGCGCACCGTCCTGGCGACCGACACGGTCGAGGCGTCGCGCGCGCGCGCCACCTGGATACTGACGTTCGGCTTGGCGCTGCGGATCGAGAAGCTGTTGATTTCGGCGAAATCGTCCTTGATTTCGGCTACCTGGGCCAGCCGCACGATTTCCTCGCCGCGCCGCTTGATGACGATCTGCTGGAATTCCTCGGGCGACTCGATGCGCCCGACCAGCCGGATGCTTTTCTCGTCGAGCGTGCCGCGCACCTTGCCGACCGGCGCATTGGTATTCTGGGTGCGCAGGGCCTGCACCACTTCGCCGACCGACACGTTATATTCGCGCAGCTTTTCCGCGCGCAGCAGCACCGACAGTTCGCGCCGCAATGCGCCGCCCACGTTGACGTTCGACACGCCGTCGATCGAGCGGAAGCGGTCGGCCAGGGTGTCCTCGGCCAGCCGCGACAGCTCGGCGTGGTTCAGCGAGGACGACGACAGCGCCAGGTTCATGATCGGCTGCTGCGAGGTGTCCCAGCGGGTGATGATCGGCTCGCGCATTTCGGTCGGCAGCTTGTAGCGCACCGCGGAAATGGCGTTGCGCACCTCGTCCGACGCTTCGATCAGGTTCTTCTCGAAGCCGAATTCGAGCTGGACGAAGGCGCTGCCCTCGTTCATGAAACTGTCCACCTTTTCCACGCCGGCGATCGCCAGCAGCGGTTTTTCGAGCCGGTTGACGATCTCGCGTTCGACCGTGTCGGGCGAAGCGCCCGGATAAGGAATGCTGACGAACAGCATCGGCGCCTCGACGTCGGGCTCCTGGTTGACGCGCAGCTTGGTCAGGGCCAGCAGGCCCAGGCACATGATCGCCACGATCAGGACGATGGTGGCGACCGGCCGCCGGATACTGAAATCGGAAAGNNTCCTTGTAGCTCGAACTCGGGGCGCGCATCACGGTGTCGCCGGCCGCCAGGCCCTGGCGCACTTCGTAGTTGCCGGTGCGCGGGTCGCGCTTGCCGATCACCAGGTCGACCTTGTTGAGCGTCTTGTCCTTGATGCGCCAGGTGTAGGCCTTGTCGCCGGCGCGCACCAGCGCCCCTTCCGGCAGCATCAGCGCGGCGACGCTGTCGGCTTCGATCCGGCCTTCGCCGTACAGGCCCGACACGCGCGGCTGGACGCCGTCGGCGAAACCGACCACCACTTCGACCTGGCGCGTCACTTCGTTGGCCGACGGGTCGACCCGCTTGACGGTGCCGCGGAATTCCTGGCCGGCGTAGCCGTTGATGCGGAAGCTGACCGGCTGGCCGATCTTCACCGCGCTGATGCGGTCGGCCGAAACCCGGCCCTCGAAGCGCATGCTGGTCGGGTCGATCACCTTCAGCAGTTCCTTGCCGACGGCGGCGGTGTCGCCGGCCGACACCTTGCGGTCGCTGACCACGCCGTCGAACGGGGCGCGCACCAGAGTGCGCTGCAGCTGCTGGCGCGCCAGCACGGCGCGGGTGCGCGCCGCCGCCACTTCGCTCTGGGCGTTGTTGCGGCGCGTTTCGGCGTCGTCCAGCGCCTGGGCCGAGGTCATACCGGAGGCGCGCAGGGTCTTCAGGCGTTCGAGCTGGCGCTCGGCCTGGTCGAACGCCTGGCTCGACGCGCGCGCGGCCTGCTCGGCCGAGCCGAGGCTGTCGCGGATCGCGGTTTCATCGAGCTTGACCAGCACGTCGCCGCGCTTGACGGTCTCGCCGTTTTCCTTGAGTACCTGCAGCACCACGGCCGACACCTCGGCGCGCAGGTCGGCCTTGCGCTCGGGCTGGACCGAACCGGTGATCACCGGGCCGGAGGCCAGTGCATTGCTCTGCACCGTCAGCAGGTCTTCCGGTGCGATCAGCAGCTGGACCGGCTTGGCGTCGGCGCCCGCCTTCGGTTCCTTGGCCCCCTTCCCGCAGGCAACGAGCGCCGAGGCGACAGCGAGGACGAGCATGATTTTGCGCAGCATGTGTGATTCTCCGGAAAAATGATTTTTAAAGCGTCTGGACGGCTGATGCAAGCGCTCAGCGTGACAGTATCCGTGAGCCGCAAATCGCCGTCAATCGGCGGGATTCGGATTGCCGTTTTGGATAGCTGGAATGCAGATGACGGCGATGAACTGCATTTTCAGGCAGTTGAAATGCAGCAATCATCGCCCCGGGCGGGCGCCTAGAAGTACGCCGACAGGTAATTGATGGCGCAGCCGGCCAGGATGCCGGTGACGATGCCGCCGCCGATTTCGACCAGCGTATGGCCCATCCGCTCGCGCAGCGGCTTGGCCGCGCCGCCGGCGCCGGCGGTCAGCCGGTTGATCGCCGCAGCCTGGCGGCCGACGTGCTGGCGCAAGCTCTGGGCGTCCACCATCACGACGAAGGCCAGGGTCACCGCCACCCCGAAGGCAGGATGGCCGAGCCCTTCGCGCAGGGCGATCAGGGTCGCCATGCTGGTCACCACCGCGCTGTGGTTGCTCGGGAAGCCGCCGTTGCCGACCAGGTCGAAAGCGAGCCTGCGCTGGCGCAAACTGGTGATCAGGAACTTGATCGGCCCGACCACCAGCCAGGTCAGTACAGGGGTGATGAGGTAAGTGATGTCCATCGAATCTTCCAGTTGGTAAATGCCGTCCGGAATTATCGCAGAAGCGCCAACCGGCGGCGACCTCGAATGCACCTTGGCGGACCCAACTCGCGTTAAACTCTGGTTCATTGTGGCATTTCATACAATCAGAGGGTCGAGCATGCGTCATTTCAGGCTGTCCATCGGAGTCACCATCGCACTGCTGGCCTTGGCCGCCTGGTGGGGCTATTCGATCGGCGGCACGGCCGGGTTGCTGCAGGCGCTGTGGATTTCGGCGGTGCTGGGGGTGCTGGAAGTGTCGCTGTCGTTCGACAACGCGGTGGTCAACGCCTCGGTGCTGCGCCACTGGAATGAATTCTGGCGCAAGCTGTTCCTGACCGTCGGCATCCTGGTGGCGGTGTTCGGCATGCGGCTGGTGTTCCCGCTGGTGATCGTCGCGGTCGCTACCGGCCTCGGGCTGGCCGACGTGTGGAACATGGCGATCGACAACCCGGCCGAGTACTCGCGCCATCTGACCGACCACCATGCCGAAGTATCGTCCTTCGGCGGCGCCTTCCTGCTGCTGGTATTCCTCAACTTCCTGTTCGACGACGACAAGCAACTGCACTGGCTCGGCTGGATCGAGGAAAAGATCGGCAAGTACGGCACCGAAGGGCTGGCCGTGCTGCTGACACTGTCAGCGGTGTTCGCCTGCATGGCGATGGTGCCCGAGGCAAGCAAGCTGGCGGTGCTGATCGCCGGCGTGGTCGGGGTGCTGGTGTATGTCGGGGTTGACTGGATCAGCACCCTGCTCGAGCAGTCGGAGCAGGAATCGACCGACCCGGCGCTCGGCAAGATCGTCTCGCAAGGCAGCATCGGCGGCTTCCTCTACCTCGAAGTGCTGGACGCCTCGTTCAGCTTCGACGGCGTGATCGGCGCCTTCGCCATCACCAACGACGTCGTCATCATCATGCTCGGGCTGGCGATCGGCGCCATGTTCGTCCGTTCGCTCACGGTCTACCTGGTGCACCGCGGCACGCTGGAGGAATTCGTGTTCCTCGAGCACGGCGCCCATTACGCCATCGGGATCCTGGCGCTGATCATGTTCGCCAGCGTCGAATATCATATTCCCGAATGGTTCACCGGCCTGTCCGGGGTCGCCTTCATCGTCGTCTCGCTGTGGTCCTCGGTGCGCTACAAGCGGCGCCTGGAGCGCGAACTGGCTGCCAGGCACGAACTGGTGTAGGCCTGGCGCGCCGTGCTTAATCGTTTGACTATTGCCCCGTTCATGGCAGAATGGGCGCGCCTTCCGCCAACCACGAGCCTTTCCATGACCAAACCAAAACGCCTGACCCTCATCCTGCTGGCGCTGCTCGTCGGCGCGGCCGCGATCTTCGCCATCTACGCCTGGGTCGCCCTGCACCTGTCCTATTCGGAGGGCGAACGGGCCGGCTTCCTGCAAAAATTCTCGCGCAAGGGCTGGATCTGCAAGACCTGGGAAGGCGAAATCCTGCTCACCAGCATGCCTGGCGCGATTCCCGAGCGTTTCGAGTTTTCGGTGCGCGACGACCTGGTCGCCAATCAGCTGATGGCGGCGATGGGCAAGCGGGTCAACCTCACGTACGCGCAGCACAAGGGCGTGCCGAGCGCCTGCTTCGGCGAGACCGAATACTTCGTCGAAAAAGTGACCGTCACGCAGTGAGCTGCCGGCGCGCTTACTTGTAGCGCGCGCCGATCGCCGCGATGGCGCCGTCGCGCAGCAACTGGCCGACCGCGCGGTCGACCTCCGCCACCCCGACCTGGCCCTTGGGCGAGACAGCGCAACTGGTCAGGTAGCTTTTCACCACCAGCGACGGATGCAGCGCCAGCACCGGGTCGCCGAGCTTGAGGCGGTATTCGACGACGCCCTTGCTGGTCACCATATGGCGCAGCCTGCCCACCGCCAGCTTGCGCAGATTCATGTCGGTGCTGGGCCCGTCCGCGCGCACGAAGCCCGAGCCCAGCGACGCCGCCAGTTCCGGATAGGAGTAGCCGAACACGGTGCCGACGGTCTGGCCGCCCAGGTCGGCCAGCGCGCGCGGCCGTTCGGCGGCCCGGTCGCTGATCACCACTTCGGTAAAAGGCAAGAACGGCTTGCTCCAGCCAAATGTGCCGTCCAGCCATTCCGGCACGAAGCCGCACAGCACATCGGCGCTGCCCGTCTGTAGCGCCGCCACGATGCGCTTCCTCGGAAGCGCCAGGAACTTCGCCTCGCGCCCCATGGCATTCGCCAGCGCCACCCCGACGTCCTTGTGCATGCCGTCGACCAGACGGAACTGTTCGAAGCGGGCCATCGGCATTTCGGTGGCGGTGTCGATCAGGATCACCAGCTCGGCCGCCTGCGACGGCAGCGAGGACAGCAGCGCGCAGCAAAGCGTGAATCGGCGGCAGGCAGGCATGGCACCCCAGGTCAGCGAAAAAGGAGTGAATAGTACGCCATTTTGGCCCCGCCACGCAAAACGCCGCCGGCGCAAAGGCGCGGGCGGCGGGCGGACGCAATGCCGGCGGTTACCGTTTCTGCGGCAGCGACGATGGCTGGGTCAGCAGGCGCCCGATCACCTCGCGGGTAATGGTTTCCGAGGCGGCGCGCTGCTTCGCTTCGGAGGCACGCTGCGCCACCGCTTCGCCGGTCGCGGCCAGCGCGCGGCGCTCGGCTGCGTGGCGTCCGGTTTCCAGTTCCAGCAACTGCTGCCTGGCTTCGGCCATCGCCTCGGTGGTCATCGCGACCTTGCGCTGCATCGCCGCGTGCGCCTGCGCGCTGTCGAGCAGCAGGCGCTGCGCATTGAGCTTGTCGGTCATGGCCTGGGCGGCCATTTCCTCGGCCACTTCGACCTGGCGCGCCAGGTCGGCCTTTTCGACCTCGGCGGCGGCGCGCGCCTGCGCGGCCAGCCCGGCCGCCAGTTCGGACTCGATGCGCCGGGCGACCGCCTCGTTCTCCCCGGCCTGGGCGGCGACCGTGACGCGCTGCGCGGCGAGCAGTTCGGCGGCCAGTTCCAGCGCGGCGCGCCCGGCGGCGGCGGCGCTGCGTTCGGCCTCCAGCGCTTCCTCGGCCAGCGCCAGCTTCTGTTGTTCCAGCTGCGCGCGCACGGCCTGCACCTCGGCCAGTTCGGCGGCGGCCTTCAGTTGCGCGACCACGGCGTCGGCGACGGCGCTCCGGTGCGCGCTTTCCAGCGCGGCCTGTTCGGCCAGCGCGCGGGTGGCATCGTTCTCGGCCAGCTGCGCCTGTTCGGCGCGGCGTTCGGCGTCGGCCTGCTCGCGCAGCAGCGCGGCCTGGGCCAGTTCGGCGTCGGCGCGCGCCTGGGCGGCGCCGGCCAGGTCCTGCTCGGCGGCCAGCTTTTCCTGCAAGGCCAGCAAGGCCTGCCGGTCGGCTCCGGCGCGCGCGCCTTCGGCCAGCGCGAGTTGCGCCGCCTCGTGCGCCTTGCGCGCGGCCAGTTCGGCGCATTCGCGCTGCAGCGCCACCTGTTCGGCCAAGGTCGCGAGGGCTGCCTGGCTGGCGGCGTTGTCGGCCGCGCACAGCTCGGCCGCCTGTTGCGCCAGCGCGGCCCGTTCCTCGGCCAGCGCGCGGGCGCGCTGCTGTTCCTGCGCTTCGACTTCGGCGGCGGCGGCGGCGTCCCGCTCCGCGGCGGCGCGCTGGCGCGCGTGTTCGATCGCGATCGCTTCCGCTTCCAGCTTGGCGTGCACTTGCTGGCCGGCTTCCTCTTCGGCCAGCGCGCGCGCCAGCGCCACTTCGCGCAGCTGGCGATCGACCATGATGCGCGCTTCGGTGGCGGCCATGATGCGCCCTTCGGCTTCGCGCCGCGCTTCGGCGCTGGCGGCGGCCATCTGTTCGACGCGCTCGCGCTGGATCGCCGCGTCGCGCAGCTCCTTTTCGGTCTGCAGGCGCAGGTGGATCGACTTTGCCGCGACGCGCTCCGACTCGGCCTGGGCGATCGCGATCGCTTCGCGTTCCTGTTCGATGTGGGCCAGCGCGCGGGCTTCCTCCAGCGCGCGCGCTTCGGCCACCGCGCGGGCAAAGGCGGAAGCGAGCGCGATCTGGTCGGCTTTCTCGCGCTGCACCGTCAGTTCGAGCGCTTCGGCTTCGGCTTCGGCCAGCAGTTCGGCGGTCTGGCGCGCGCCCTTGGCCTGGCGTTCGCGTTCGCGCGCCAGGGTGGCCACGCGCGCGTCGGCGCTGGCGATATGCAGCACTTCTTCCTTGGCGGCGTGCACCGCGGCGACCCGTTCGACCGCCTGCAGCCTGGCGTGCTCGGTGTGCACCTCGAGCTCTTCGACGGCGCGCGCGGCGCGCTGCGCCATTTCGGCCTCGGCTTCGATCTGTTCGGCCGCGCGGCGGCGCGCTTCCTCTTCCGACCTGGCGCGCGCTTCGGCGGCCAGCTTGATCAAGGTGTCGGCTTCGACCCGGGCGCGCAATTCGGCGGTTTCCTGGCGCACCGCTTCGAGCCGCTCCATGCTGGCGGTGGCGGCCGCGCGCAGCGTCTCGAGGCGGTCGCGGTTCGCTTCGATCGCGTCTTCCGAAGCCTGGGCGTTTTGCAGCGCGGCGGCGGCGGCCGCGGCGTCGATCGCGGCGCGCTCCTCGGCCAGGCTGCGCGCGCGCGCTTCGGCGTGGGCCCGGCTTTCGGCGGCGCACGATGCTTTCGCCTCGGCTTCGACCCGCGCGATCGCTTCGTGGATGGCGCGCATTTCCGACTTGGCGCGGCCCGCTGCGGCCGGCGCCTGATTGGCTGGCGCCGGCATGCCAATGCTGAGGGTGGCGTCGTCGTGCAGGGCCGCTACTGGTTCCATCGTCGTTCTCGCTAAGGTTCGCCTTCCGAGACGGAAGACATGCCTGCGATTATCGGCCAGGGACGGCTGCGGCCGAGCCGCAAGCAGGGGCGGAAAACTCCCTCATTTCGCCGCTTTGCGGGCTACGCCGGCCACAGCGGCGGCTCGTCCATCAGCGCGACCTGCTCGCGCAGCTCGAGAATCCTGTCTTGCCAGTAACGTTGCGTGTTAAACCACGGGAACGCGGCGGGGAACGCCGGGTCGTCCCAGCGCATCGCCAGCCAGGCCGAATAGTGGATCAGGCGCAAGGTGCGCAGCGCCTCGACCAGGTACAGCTGGCGCGGGTCGAAATCGGCGAAATCCTCGTAGCCGGCCAGGATATCGGCCATCTGGCGCACCATGTCGGCCCGTTCGCCCGACATCAGCATCCACAGGTCCTGCACCGCGGGGCCCATGCGGCTATCGTCGAAGTCGACGAAATGGGGGCCGTCGCCGGTCCACAGCACGTTGCCCGCATGGCAATCGCCGTGCAGGCGCAGCACCGGCTGCTGCCCGGCCCGGTCGTAGCAGCGCGCCACGCCCTCCAGCGCCTGGTCGACCACGCTGGTCCAGGCCGCCAGCAGTTCGCGCGGGATGAAGCCGTTGGCCAGCAGGTAATTGCGCGGTTCGCGCCCGAAGCTGTCGATGGTCAAGGCCGGCCGTTGCTGGAACGGCCGCAGCGCGCCGACCGCGTGGATGCGGCCGATGAAGCGGCCGATCCATTCGAGCGTCTTGGGGTCGTCCAGCTCCGGCGCGCGCCCTCCCCGGCTCGGGAACACGGCGAACTTGAAGCCGGCGAATTGGTGCAGCGTGCGCCCTTCCAGGGTCAGGGCGGCCACCACCGGGATCTCGCGTTCGACCAGTTCGGCCACGAAGGCGTGCTCCTCGAGGATGGCGGCGTCGCTCCAGCGCGCGGGGCGGTAGAACTTGACGACCACCGGCCCGCCCTCTTCGCGGCCGACCTGGTAGACCCGGTTCTCATAGCTGTTCAGCGCCAGCAGGCGGCCGTCGCCGTGCAGGCCGACGCAGTCGAGCGCGTCGAGCACGCAGCCGGGATCGAGCGCGGAAAACGGGTGCAGCGCGGCCGATTCAGGCGCGGGGGGCAGAATATTCATCGCCCTATTGTAAGTCCGCGGCGCGCGCGCGCGCATCTTTTCCTGCGGCGACAGCCCGTCAGGCGTTAAACTAGCGCCTTCACTTCAAGAAAGCACAAGCCATGCAATTCGACCAGCCCCTGTCAGAAAAAGAATTCGACGAACTCGATAAGTTCCTGCTGTCCGAGCGCAGCTCCGACGACGCCATGACAATGGACACCCTGCACGGTTTCCTCACCGCCATCGCGATCGGCCCTGAAACCATCATGCCGTCCGAGTGGCTGCCGCAAGTGTGGGGCGAGGACGCGGACAGCGAGCCGAAGTGGAAGAACCCCAAGGAAGCCGAGCGCATCTTCGAACTGATCATGCGCTTCATGAACGAAATCGCGGTCACGTTCGAAGTCGCGCCGAAGGAATTCGAGCCGCTGTTCTGCGAACATGAGCATGGCGAACAGACCCTGATCGACGCCGAAGCCTGGTGCTGGGGCTTCTGGGAAGGCATGGAACTGCGCGCCGGCTCGTGGAACCCGATCTGGGAATCCGACCTGGCCCCGCTGATGCGCCCGATCTACCTGCTCGGCGCCGACGAGATCGAGGAAGCCGAGCTGGCCGAAGTGGACGATCCGGTCAAGGGCCACAAGCTGGCGCTCGAGATCGAGGCGAACCTGCCGGCGATCTACAAGTTCTGGCTGCCGCTGCGCAAATCGGCGGTGCAGACCATCAAGCGCGACGAGCCGAAGGTCGGCCGCAACGACGATTGCCCTTGCGGCAGCGGCAAGAAATACAAGAAGTGCTGCGGCGCCGACAAGGCGGAATAAGCAGTATCGGCCGGCCGCTCTCGAGCGGCCGGTGCAGTTGTGAAGCGCCATTCGACGTTCGCCGCACCATCGACCAGGAGGCCGCACCATGTCCAAGCTACTGCCCATCGCCACCAGCACCGAGCGCAGCCGACCGGCCCTGTACGGCCTGCTGTCGAACCTGGTCAACCGCCACGGCTGCATCACCGGCGCCACCGGCACCGGCAAGACCGTCACCCTGCAGGTGCTCGCCCAGGCCCTGTCGGGCATCGGCGTGCCGGTGTTCATGGCCGACGTCAAGGGCGACCTGTCCGGCCTGGCGCAGCCGGGCGCCCTCTCCCCCAAGATGAGCCAGCGGCTCGCGACGCTCGGCATCGACGCGCCGCAATGGGCGGCCTGCCCGGTCACCTTGTGGGACGTGTTCGGCGAGCAGGGCCACCCGGTGCGCGCGACCATTTCCGACCTCGGCCCGCTGCTGCTGGCGCGCATGCTGAACCTGAACGATACCCAGGAAGGCGTGCTGCAGCTGGTGTTCAAGATCGCCGACGACAATGGCTGGCTGCTGCTCGACACCAAGGACTTGCGCGCGATGCTGCAGCAGGTGGGCGACAACGCGGGCGACTACCGCACCAGCTACGGCAACATCTCGGCGGCCAGCATCGGCGCCATCCAGCGCGGCCTGATCGGCATCGAGGAACAGGGCGGCGACCAGTTCTTCGGCGAGCCGATGCTCAACATCGACGATTTGCTGCAGACCGATGCGGCCGGCCGCGGCGTGGTCAACATCCTGGCCGCCGACAAGCTGATGAACTCGCCGCGCCTGTACGCGGTGTTCCTGCTGTGGATGCTGTCCGAATTGTTCGAGCAGCTGCCCGAAGTGGGCGACCTGGATCAGCCCAAGCTGGTCTTCTTCTTCGACGAGGCGCACCTGCTGTTCAACGACGCGCCCAAGGCCCTGCTCGAGAAGATCGAACAGGTCGTGCGCCTGATCCGGTCCAAGGGCGTCGGGGTGTTTTTCGTCACCCAGAACCCGCTCGACATTCCCGACACCGTGCTCGGCCAGCTGGGCAACCGGGTCCAGCACGCGCTGCGCGCCTACACCCCGCGCGACCAGAAGGCGGTCAAGGCGGCGGCCGACACCTTCCGCCCCAATCCCGCGCTCGATACCGTCCAGGTGATCACCGAACTGGGCGTGGGCGAGGCGCTGGTCTCCTTCCTCGACGAGAAGGGCCGCCCCAACATCGTCGAGCGCGCATTCATCCTGCCGCCGGCGTCGCGCATCGGCCCGCTCGACGCGGCCGAGCGCCGCGCCGCCATCGCGCAATCGATCGTCGCCGGGGTCTACGAAAAAACCATCGACCGCGAATCGGCCCATGAAATCATCAGCGCGCGGATCGCCGCGGCGGCCACGCCGGCCGCTGCGGCGCCGGCGGCCGATTCCTCGCTGGGCGGCATGCTCGGCGGCCTGTTCGGCGGCGGCAAGCGCGAGTCGCCAGTGCAGGCGATGATGAAGTCGGCCGCGCGCAGCATCGGCTCGCAGGTGGGACGCGAAATCATCCGCGGCGTGCTGGGGTCGATCCTGAAGCGCTGACACCGGTAGCGCCTACCTACGGTATATATTGCCGCACGACATACAGTTGCGAAAATGCCTAATCGGCTATATGGTCTTGAATTGTCGCGCGACAAGACAGCACTGCACCGGCCTTGCCGCCCACGCAACAAGCAGAGCGTCAGCCCACCGCACTTCGGCGCTCGAATCGTTACAAGGGTCAACATGGCACTTACACAAGTGGTGGTCAGCCACACCGCGCTTCGCTCCGATGACGAAGCAGGCGCTTATCTGGCCGCTTCGGTTCGCGAAAAATTGCACGGCGCCTTGCCCGACATACTGATCGTGTTCGCTTCACCCGAATTCAATTACCATCAACTGTTGAAGGCGATCAATCGCGCCAGCCCGCCGCGCATCCTGGTCGGCTGCTCCTCGGCCGGCGAATTTTCCGGCTGCGCCACCAGCAATGCGTCGGCCTCGATGATGGCGATCCGGGCCGACGACATCCTGTTCCGCGCGGCCGTCGCGAGCGGCCTGCGCACCGACCGCCCGGCCGCGCTGCGCCAGGTGATGCCGGTGTTTTCCGGCGCCGGGCATACCGGCCACCCGTTCCGCTCGGCGCTGGTGCTGACCGATGCGCTGGCTGGCTGCGCCGACCAAATGCTCCACGAGATGAGCGTCCTGACCGGCGGCAGCTACCAGCTGTTCGGCGGCGGCGCGGCCGACGACGCCCGCTTCCAGCAGACCCATGTGTTCCACGGCACCGAAGTGTATTCCGACGCCATCGTGGTGCTGGAAATGCTGTCGAAAAAACCGATCGGGCTCGGCGTGCGGCACGGCTGGGAGCCGACCGGACCGGCGATGCGGGTGACCGAATCGGAAGGCGTGCGCCTGATCAGCCTGAACGCCGTGCCGGCCGTCGACATGTTCGAACAGCATGCCGAGCGCAGCGGTCAGAACTTCAACCGGGACGACCCGATGCCGTATTTCCTGCACAACGTGATCGGCATCGACACCGGCGACGGCCACAAGCTGCGCGTGCCGCTGTCGCTCAATGCGGACGGCTCGGTATCGTGCGCGGCCGAAGTGCCGGCCGGCGCCACCGTCAACATCATGATGGCCAGCGTGGCGTCGGCCTGCGATGCGGCGCGCCAGGCTTCCCGGGCCGCGCTCGACGGGCTGCAGGGCGCCACGCTGGCCGGCTCGCTGCTGTTCGACTGCGCCGCCACCCGCCTGCGCCTGGGACGCGCCTTCGGCGACGAACTGAAGGCGGTGGCCGACACGCTGGGATCGGAAAATTTTGCCGGCTGCAACACCTACGGCCAGATCGCGCGCTCCGAGGGCCAGTTCAGCGGTTTCCACAACTGCACCGCCATCGTTTGCGCGATCCCCCAGTAGCTCCGATGATTGCGTTCGAACCGGCGTCGATCGGCGCCCGCCTGCAGGCGCCGAACAGTCGCGCCGAGGCCGATACGGCTCACACGCTGTCGCGGCTCCTCGAAGCGCTCGGCCACAAGGTGCGGGTCGCGTTCGACGGCCACAGTGCGCTGGAGATGGCGTGACCGCGCGCGTTCGCGCGCGGCGGCGTCATGCCGTCAGCTTGGCTGAGCCTTGCTGACGCAGCCGGCCTTCATACATCGAGGCCAGCAAATCGGACTGGCTGACCATGCCGACAAAGCGCTTCTCGGCGTTGACGACGGGAATATGGTGCAGCCCTGAGTTCGACATCAGCGGCACCAGCTCGACGATCGGCGTGCTCTCCCGCGCGGTGACCACGTTCGAACTCATGATCTGGCCGACCACTTCCGGCTTTTCCGAATGGGTGTCCGTGCTGCGCATGAGAAAGCGGCGCAGGCGCTCGGCGAATGAGACGAACTCGTCGAGATCGCTGCTGTTGAGGAAGTCGCCGCGCGTGACGATGCCGATCACCCGGCGCGCCTTGTTCAACACCGGCAAGGCATGCAGCTTGTGGTGGCGCAGCAGCTGCCACGCGGTGCCCAGTTCGCTCGAGAATTCGAGCGTGACGGCGTCGCGCGACATGATGTCAGCGCAGGTGATGATGCCGAAACGCCGCTCGTAGGCTCTCAGTTCGGTCGCCACGATGATGTCTTCGAGGTCGTCGCGGCTGACATCGAGCACCTGGCCGTAGCTTTTCAGCACGACGTCGAGGTCGTCGCGCGTAAATCCGACCCGTTCGGTGGGCACCGGGTCGCGCGTGTCGTGCACCGGCTGCAAGCTCGACTGCTGCGTGTGCGGGTAGCGCCGGCCGGTCAGGTTGTTGTACACCAGCGCGGCGCACACCATCAACGCGGTGTTCAGGCCCACTTGCACGAAGGCGAACTGGTAGCCGGCGGCGTGCACCGCGGGGCCGGCCAGCACGGCCGTCAATGCCACCGCGCCGCCGGGCGGGTGCAGGCAGCGCAGCAGGAACATGCACAGGATGGCAAGGCCGCCGGCCAGCGGCGCGGCCAGCATCGGATTGTCGATCGCCTGGGCGCAGGTGACGCCGACGATGGCCGACACCAGGTTGCCGCCGAATACAGACCATGGCTGCGCAAGCGGGCTGGCCGGCACCGCGAACAGCAGCACCGCCGAGGCCCCCATCGGCGCCACCAGGAAGGCCATGCCGCTTTTGCCGCTGAGCAGGAAGTAGCTCATGAACGCGGTCAGTATCAATCCGATGAGCGCGCCGATGCCCGCGCGCAGCTGCTCCCGTCCGCTGGCCGTATTCGGCTTCGGCAAGAATTTTTCGAACCACTCCCTATGCGTTACGGCCATGCTCTCCTTACCGGCGAATTGCTCAACAGCGCATTAAAACATATTCGTTTCGGAGGCACTGAGCGAGCCCTCGTATATGTGGCGCGCACGCACCAAAATGATGCGTTTTTGTTTAGTTGGGAGAATCCTGACCGAAGGCATTGACGCGCCGCCCGGATGCGATTCCAATTCCGGCCTGTCGAGCAATGCGGGCCGGTTTGATGTACGATATGACAACACATCAACCCCGTCACCCTCGAAGGAACAAACCATGACCCGACAGTTGAAGCACCGCGCCCTCGCCGGCCTCGCCGCCACCCTGTTCGCCGCGCCAGCCTTCGCCGCCGCGCCGATGGTCAAGACCCCGGCGCCCGGCTATTTCCGCATGATGCTGGGCGACTTCGAAATCACCGCCGTCAGCGACGGCACGGTCGACCTGCCGGTGGACACCCTTCTGCAAGGCGTCAAGCCGGCCGCCCTCACCGCCGCGCTGGGCAAGTCGTTCCTGAAAAGCCCGCTGGAGACCTCGGTTAACACCTTCCTGGTCAACACCGGCAGCAAGCTGGTGCTGATCGACGCGGGCGCCGCCGGCCTGTTCGGGCCCACCCTGGGCAAGTTCGTCGCCAACCTGAAGGCCGCCGGCTACCAGCCCGAGCAGATCGACGAAATCTACGTCACCCACATGCATTCCGACCACGTCGGCGGGCTGGTCGCCAGCGGCCAGCGGGTGTTCCCGAACGCCGTCGTGCGCGCGCAGAAGCAGGAGTCGGACTACTGGCTCAGCCAGGCCAACATGGACAAGAACCCTGCCAATGCGAAAGGCTTCCAGGGCGCGATGATGTCGCTCAATCCCTACGTCGGCGCGGACAAGTTCAAAGCCTTCGAAGGCGACGTCGAACTGGTGCCGGGGATCAGTTCGCATTCCGGCAAGGGGCACACCCCTGGCCACGCCACCTATGTAGTTGAAAGCAAGGGACAAAAGCTGGTGCTGATCGGCGACCTGATCCACGTCGGAGCGGTGCAGTTCGACCATCCCGAGGTGACGATCGGCTTCGACAGCGACCCCAAGACGGCTGCTGCCGAGCGCCGCCAGGCATTCGACGCGGCCGCCCGGGCCGGCCACCTGGTCGGCGCGTCCCACCTGCAGTTTCCCGGTATTGGCCACCTGCGCAAGGACGGCAAGGGCTACGACTTCATCCCTGTAAATTACACTCAGATGCGCTAGCAAAATACCGGGGTCAGACCTAGCTCTGACCTAGGTCTGACCCCGGTATTGGGGAATGGAAAAAGCCGGCTGGGTCGCCCCGCCGGCTCTGCTTTTTTACCACCGCATTACTGACCGCGCGGGCCCTTGTCGGCGCCTTTGTGATCTTTCTGGCCATCATTCTTGTGGCGGCCGGCGACTTCCGCTTGTTCCGCCTTTTGCTTGTTCCTGCTGGCCTCTTCTTGCGCCTGCTGGGCTTCGCGCTGCTGCTGTTCGCGCGGATCGGTGCTGGTCTTGGACATGTCTGTCTCCTATGAGTTGGCGTGAGGTACAACAATACGCCCCAAGCCAGGAAAGCACCGTTCGCCACGTCACATAGCGGCCGGCCGCGTTTTACAGTTTGATGAAGTGCTCGCGGTAATACTTCAGCTCTTCCACCGATTCCAGGATGTCGGCCAGCGCCGTATGCTTCTGGTGCTTCTTGAAGCCCGATACCAGTTCCGGCTTCCAGCGACGGCACAGTTCTTTTAACGTCGACACGTCCAGGTTGCGGTAGTGGAAAAACGCTTCCAGCTTCGGCATGGTGCGCGCCATGAAGCGGCGGTCCTGGCAGATGGTGTTGCCGCACATCGGCGACTTGCCGGCTGGGACGAACTGCTTGAGGAAGGCGATCAGCGCCGCTTCGGCCTGCTCTTCGGTCACGGTCGACGCCTTGACCCGCTCGATCAGCCCGCTGCGGCCGTGCGTGCCCTTGTTCCACGCATCCATCTTGTCCATCGTCTCGTCCGACTGGTGGATCGCAAACACCGGCCCTTCGGCGATGGTGTTCAGGTTCATGTCGGTGACCACGACCGCGATCTCGATGATGCGGTCGGTGTCCGGCTCGAGCCCGGTCATCTCCAGGTCGACCCAGACCAGGTTGAACTCGTTGGGGCGATGTGCTGCGGCAGCTGCGGTTGTTTCAGTGGCTTGTGACATAATTCTCTCTTGGCCTAATCAATCCTGCATTTTCTCACAGGCACAGAATGTATTCACTTGCGTTTTCGGTTTTGTTTGTCGGTTTTTTCGTTTTTACCTTGATCCTGCGCTTTTGGCTGGCCAACCGCCACGTCCGCCACGTGCTCGCCAACCGCGCCCAGGTGCCGGCCGAGTTCGCCGCAAGCATCCCGCTCGCGGCCCACCAGAAGGCGGCCGACTACACCGTCGCCAAGACCAGGTTCGGCCTGGCCTCGCTGCTGTTTTCCAGCGTCGTGCTGGTCGGCTTCACCCTGATGGGCGGCCTGCAGTGGCTGGCCGGCGCGCTGCTGCCGCTCACCGGCCCCGGCATGGCCTACCAGATCGCGCTGCTGGTGGCGTTCGCCGCCATTTCCGGCCTGCTCGACTTGCCATTTGATTACTACCGCCAGTTCGTGCTGGAACAGCGCTTCGGCTTCAACAAGATGACGCTCGGCCTGTGGCTGGCCGACATGGCCAAGGGCGTGCTGCTCGGCGCCGTCATCGGCCTGCCGCTGATCTGGGTCGTCTTGACCCTGATGGAAAAGGCCGGCGCCCTGTGGTGGCTGTATGCCTGGCTGGTCTGGAGCGGCTTCCAGCTGCTGATGATGGTGCTGTTCCCGACCGTGATCGCGCCGCTGTTCAACAAATTCACCCCGCTCGCCGACGCCAGCCTGAAACAACGCATCGAGGGCCTGATGCAGCGCGTCGGCTTCGCCTCCAAGGGCCTGTTCGTGATGGACGGCTCCAAGCGCAGCGCGCACGGCAACGCCTACTTCTCCGGCTTCGGCGCCAACAAGCGCATCGTGTTCTTCGACACCCTGCTGGCCCGCCTGGCGCCGCAGGAAATCGAAGCGGTGCTGGCGCACGAACTGGGCCACTTCAAGCTCAAGCACATCGTCAAGCGCATCGCGCTGATGTTCGCGGTGTCGCTCGGCTTGCTCGCCCTGCTCGGCTACCTCAAGACCCGCATCTGGTTCTACCAGGGCCTGGGGGTCGACCCGGTCTTCGCCAGCGACGCGATGGCGCTGATCCTGTTCATGCTGGTGCTGCCGATCTTTACCTTCGTGCTCTCGCCGCTCACTTCGATCAGCTCGCGCAAGCACGAATTCGAGGCCGACGCCTTCGCCGCCACCCACACCGACGCGCGCGACCTGGTCTCGGCGCTGGTCAAGATGTACGAGGATAACGCCTCGACCCTGACGCCCGATCCGCTCCACTCGGCCTTTTACGATTCGCATCCGCCCGCCACCGTGCGGATCCGGCACTTGAACATGGCGGCCCAATGACGCTCCTCGACCAACACTGCGTGGAAGGCGCGCCGGCGCTCGACGCCGCCGCCATCGAAACGCTGCAGCAGCAGGTTCCCGGCTGGATGATCCAGGACCGCCAGCTGCGCCGCAGCTTCGCCTTGCGCGACTATCACGAGACCATCAAGTTCGTGAACACCCTGGCCGAGATGGTGCACCAGGAGAACCACCACCCGACGCTGGAGGTCACCTACCGTCATTGCGTGGTCAGCTACCAGACCCATTCGGCCGGCGGCGCGCTGTCCCTCAACGACTTCATCTGCGCCGCCCGGGCCGATGCGATCTACGCACAGCGGGCCGGCGCATGAGCGCCCTGACCGGCGTCGTGATCGCCGCCCACGGGCGCCATTACCTGGCCGACGTCGAAGGGCGCAAGCTGCAATGCGTCACGCGCGGCAAAAAAACCAACGTCGCGGTGGGCGACGTGGTCAACCTGAAAATGACCTCGGACGACCAGGCCGTGATCGAATCGATCGCCGAGCGCAAGACGCTGCTGTACCGCTCCGACCAGTACAAATCGAAACTGCTGGCGGCCAACCTGACGCGCCTGTTCATCGTGGTCGCGACCGAACCCGGTTTCGCCGACGACCTGATTTCGCGCTCGCTGGTGGCGGCCGAAGCGGCCGGCATCGAGGCCCACCTGATCCTCAACAAGACCGACGTGGCCGAGCTGCTGCCGAAGGCGCGCGAGCGCCTTCTTGCCTACACCTCGCTCGGCTACCCGCTGCACGAAGTGTCGGCGCGCGCCGATCCGGATCACGCGGTGGCCACCCTGTTGCCGCTGCTCGAAGGCGAATCGTCGATCTTCATCGGCCAGTCCGGCATGGGCAAGTCCTCGCTGATCAACCTGCTGGTGCCGGACGCCGACATCGCGGTGCGCGAAATCTCCGCCGCGCTCGACACCGGCAAGCACACCACCACCTTCACCCGTCTGTACGGCCTGAAAGACGGCGCCTCGATCATCGATTCGCCCGGCTTTCAGGAATTCGGCCTGTACCACCTGACCGAAGGGATGCTGGAGCGCGCCTTCGTCGAATTCAAGCCTTACCTCGGCGGCTGCAAGTTCTACAACTGCCGCCACCTGATCGAGCCGCAATGCGCCATCCTCACCGCTGTCGCCGAAGGCAAGATCGCGCGCTTCCGGCACACGCTGTATGGCCAGCTGCTGCACGAGTCGGCCCAGACGCTGTATTGACGTACAATCCTGCAATCCTGTAACCCAAGCGCGAGGCAGCGGTAGATGGACATGTTTGCCGTCGATGACGATGTGGCCCAGTGGGAATCATCCCTGCTGGCGCTGCGCGACGGCGATCGGGTGCAGGTGCTGCTGCCGCTGGCCTGGCACCTGCGCCAGCGCGATACCGGCCGCGCGCTGGCGCTGGCCCAGGAAGCGCTGGCCCTGCTGCCCGCCACCGGGCTCACGCCCGAGCAGCGCGTGCTGGCCGAAATACGCATGGCGCTGGTGCGCGCCGAGTCGAGCTGGCTGAACGGCGAGCTGGCCGAAGCACTGGCCCAGGCCGAAGCCATCCTCGACACCAGCTCCCATTTGCTCGCCTACATCGATTGTGCCGACGCCCACTGGCTGACGGCGGTGATTGCGGTCGATCGCGGCGACCAGGGCGCGGTCGACGCCGGCTTCCTGCGGGCAGCCGAGGCGGCCCGGCGCGGCGGCGACGAGCTGCGCGTCCTGCTGGCCGAGGCGGCGCATGCGCGCCACGCGGTGCAGCGCGACCGAGGCGCGGCGCTGGCGCGCTGGGGCGAACGCCTCAACGCCGACAGCGCGCGCCGCCATCCGGCGCTGGCCGCCTGGATCAACGATTTCCTCGCGCTGACCGCCAACCAGGCGACCGACTTCAGCGCGGCCGCCAGCCACTTCGTGCGTTGCTACGAAGCGGCGCTGCAAAGCGGCCAGCTGCGCGCCGCGATCCGGGCCGCCGCCAACATCGGCGAGAACTTCACCATGCTGGGCGACCACCAGACCGCGCTCGAATGGACCCAGACCGCGCTCGACCTGGCGCGCCCGGCCGGCTGGCCGCTCAGCGTCGGCGCCTGCCTGATGCAAAGCGGCGACACCTTGCGCCGCCTTGGCCAGCTGGACGCGGCGCAGGAGATGCTGGAGCAGGCGCTGGTCACGCTCAAGCCGATGGAAAACGCCCGCAGCTACGCGATCGCCTTGCATTACCTGGGCGACCTGTCGCTCGACCGCGGCGATTTCGTCGGCGCGCTGGACGCTTTCCGGCGCATCGAAACGCGCGGCGACGCGCTCGGCCACGCCGATTTTTACAGCGCCGCTCGGCGCGGCCAGGCCCACGCGCTGTCGCAGCTGGGCCGCGCAGCCGAAGCGCTGGAAGTGGCCGCCACCGCGCTCGCGATGGCGGCCGAGCAGGCGCACGCGCACAACCACATCGCCGCGCTGCGCGTGATGGCGATCGTACATGCGCGCCACCAGCTGCCGCCGCCGGCCGGCATGGCCGAGCCGAATCCCGCCCTGCACTACCTGCGCCAGGCGCTGTCGGTGGCGTCCGCCATCGAAGGCTACAGCGTGCCGGGCGATCTGTACGATGCGATGGCGCGCGAATATGCCGCCGTCGGCGACTATGCGCGCGCGTACGAAATGGCGCGGGCGGGCGGCGCCGCGCGCGACAAGATCCACGGCCAGGAAACCACCAACCGTGTCATCGCGATGCAGGTGCAGCACCAGACCGCGCAGACGCGCAGCGAAGGACAGCACCTGCGCGAGCTGGCGCAGGCGGAAGCGCGGCGCGCAGAAATCCTGCAGCGCACCAGCGACACGCTCGAGCGGCTGTCGGCCATCGGCCAGGAAATCACCGGCCACCTCGACGCCGCCGCCGTGTTCCGCGCGCTCGACCGCCACATCCACGTCCTGCTCGGCGCCAGCACCTTCGCGATCTACCTGACCGACGCCGGCGGCGCCCACCTGCAGCGCGCGTTCGGCGTCGAGATGGGGCGGCCGATGCCGGCCAGTTCGATCCCGCTGTCGCATCCGCACGCGTATCCGGTGCGCTGCCTGGCCGAGCGGCGCGAGATCTACATCGAGCACTGGCCCGACGAGGAGCTGCACAAGGCGGCGCGCGGCGCGGGCGAGCACATGAGCGCCCTGTTCGTGCCATTGAACGTGGGCGAGCGCGCGATCGGCGTGATGACGGTGCAGGCGCCGCACTCGCGCGCCCACGGCGACAACGAGCGGATGATTTTCCGCACCCTGTGCGCGTACGGCGCGATCGCGCTCGACAACGCCGAAGCCTACCGCAAGCTGCAGGCCGCCCAGACCCAGCTGGTGTCGCAGGAAAAGCTCGCCGCCCTCGGCTCGCTGATGGCGGGGGTGGCGCACGAACTGAATACTCCGATCGGCAACAGCCTGCTGATCGCCAGCACCATGCAGGCCAAGAGCGCGGAGCTGGAAGCGCGGATGGACGGTCCCGGCCTGCGCCGCTCCGAGCTGGCGGCCTTCCTGGCAGACACCCGCACCGCGTCGGTGCTGGTGCTGCGCGGTCTGACCAGCGCGGCCGAGCTGGTAAACAGCTTCAAGCAGGTCGCGGTCGACCGCACCACCGAGCAGCGGCGCGAATTCAACCTGCTGCAGGTGAGCCGCGAAAGCATCGCGACCATGATGAACCGGATCCGCGCGGCCAACCACAGCATCGAACTGCGGATCGCCGGCAACATCGCGCTCGACAGCTACCCCGGCCCGTTCGGCCAGGTGGTCGCCAATTTCATCAACAACGCGCTGCTGCACGCGTTCGGTCCCGAACGGCGCGGCCGCATGGTGCTGTCGGCCGCCACCCCGGTCGCCGGTCGCGTGCTGGTCGAATTCCGCGACGACGGCGCCGGCATCGCCCAGGAGCACCTGAGCCGCATCTTCGACCCGTTCTTCACCACCAAGCTGGGGCAAGGCGGCAGCGGACTGGGGCTGTCGATCAGCTACAACATCGTCACCGCGCTGCTGGGCGGCCAGCTGGCGGTGGCCAGCAGCGCGCACGGCGGCACCTGCTTCACGCTCGATTTGCCGCTGTGCGCCCCGCTCCAGCCCCCAGGGGTCAGTGCCGACATTCGGACACGGGCCCATCCGTAGCGTCGGTTTGCGGATGGGCCCGTGTCCGAATGTCGGCACTGACCCCGGCAAACACTTTATAATTGGCAGCTAGCCGCCCCTCAAAGTTGCCTGTATGTCTACCAATAAACCGATCAAGCACTTCCTGCAGTTCTCCGACTTCACGCTGGCCGAATTCGAATACGTGATCGAACGCGCCAAGATCATCAAGCGCAAGTTCAAGAACTACGAGGTGTACCACCCGCTGATCGACCGCACCCTGGTGATGGTGTTCGAGAAGAACTCGACCCGCACGCGCCTGTCGTTCGAGGCCGGCATGCACCAGCTGGGCGGCGCGGCGATCTACCTGAACACGCGCGACAGCCAGCTCGGACGCGGCGAGCCGGTCGAGGATGCCGGCCAGGTGATGAGCCGGATGTGCGACATCATCATGGTGCGCACCTTCGGCCAGGAGATCATCGAGCGCTTCGCCGCCCATTCGCGCGTCCCGGTGATCAATGGCCTGACCAACGAACACCACCCGTGCCAGGTGCTGGCCGATATCTTCACCTTCGTCGAGCACCGCGGCTCGATCGTCGGCAAGACGGTGGCCTGGATCGGCGACGCCAACAACATGCTGTACTCGTGGCTGCAGGCGGCCGAAGTATTCGGCTTCCACCTGAACGTCTCCACGCCGAAAGGCTACGACATCGACCATTCGCTGGTCGCGACCCAGCGCTACACTTTCTTCGACAACCCGTCCGACGCCTGCGAGGGCGCGCACCTGGTCAACACCGACGTCTGGACCAGCATGGGCTACGAGAAGGAGAACGCCGAACGCATGCAGGCCTTCGCCGGCTTCATGGTCGACGCGCCGAAGATGGCGCGCGCCAGCGCCGACGCGCTGTTCATGCACTGCCTGCCGGCCCACCGCGGCGAGGAAGTCTCGGCCGACGTCATCGACGGAGCGCAATCGGTGGTCTGGGACGAGGCCGAAAACCGCCTGCACGTGCAGAAGGCGCTGATCGAATACCTGCTGCTCGGCGAAATCTCCGGGCGCTGAAGACACTACACCAACACCATTCAACATCAACGGAATCCATCATGAGCGACATTAAAAAAGTAGTCCTCGCCTACTCCGGCGGCCTCGATACCTCGGTCATCCTGAAATGGCTGCAGGATAACTACCAGTGCGAAATCGTCACCTTCACCGCCGACCTGGGCCAGGGCGAAGAGCTGGAACCTGCGCGCGCCAAGGCGATCAAGTTCGGCATCAAGCCGGAAAACATCTACATCGACGACGTACGCGAGGAATTCGTGCGCGACTTCGTGTTCCCGATGTTCCGCGCCAATACCGTGTACGAAGGCGAGTACCTGCTCGGCACCTCGATCGCCCGTCCCCTGATCGCCAAGCGCCTGATCGAGATCGCCAACGCCACCGGCGCCGATGCGATTTCCCACGGCGCCACCGGCAAGGGCAACGACCAGGTGCGCTTCGAACTGGGCGCCTACGCGCTGAAACCGGACGTCAAGATCATCGCGCCGTGGCGCGAGTGGGACCTGCTGTCGCGCGAGAAGCTGCTCAAATACGCGGAAGACGCCGGCATCGCGGTCGACATGAAACACAAGAACGGCGGCGCGCCGTACTCGATGGACGCCAACCTGCTGCACATCAGCTTCGAAGGCCGCCACCTCGAAAACCCGAGCGCCGAAGCCGAGGAATCGATGTGGCGCTGGACCGTCAGCCCGGAAGCGGCGCCCGACCAGGCAGAGTACCTCGACATCGAATACGAAAAGGGCGACATCGTCGCGCTGAACGGCGTGCGCCTGTCGCCGGCCGCGGTGCTGACCGAATTGAACCGCCTCGGCGGCAAGCACGGCATCGGCCGCCTCGACCTGGTGGAGAACCGCTACGTCGGCATGAAGTCGCGCGGCTGCTACGAAACCCCGGGCGGCGCCATCATGCTCAAGGGCCACCGCGCGATCGAATCGATCACGCTCGACCGCGAAGTGGCGCACCTGAAGGACGACCTGATGCCGCGCTACGCTTCGATGATCTACAACGGCTACTGGTGGGCGCCGGAACGCGTCGCGCTGCAAACCCTGATCGACCATACCCAGCAAAGCGTCAACGGCTGGGTGCGCGTCAAGCTGTACAAGGGCAACGTGATCGTCGTCTCGCGCGACTCGAAGACCGACTCGCTGTTCGACATGAACATCGCCACCTTCGACGAAGACGGCGGCGCCTACAACCAGGCCGACGCGGGCGGCTTCATCAAGCTCAACGCGCTGCGCATGCGCATCGCCGCGGTAGCGCGCGCCAAGCGCGGCCAGTAAGCCGGCGGGCGCCGCCCGATCCTGCCAGGGCCGCCTTCGGGCGGCTTTTTGCATTGCGCCGAAAAACCACGCCCGGCTGGCGAATCCCCCCGCCGCGACCGCCAAAATGTTACATTGACGGCGATCAACACCTGTATCCGGAGAACCAATGTTTAAAGACCTGAGCATCAAGAACAAACTGACCTTCGGACTGGGCTCGATCGTCGCCATCATCCTGTTCCTGCTCGCCCTCGCCTACAACAATTTCTCCAAGCTGTCCGAAGCGAACCGATGGGACCGGCATACGCTCGAAGTGCTGCTCGAAACGAACCACGTCGCCACCTCTGTGCTGCAGATCCAGAGCGCCGCGCGCGGCTTCCTGTTGAGCGGCAACGAGGGGCTGGTCGATCCGATCAAGAAGGAAGAAGCCGAAGCGCGCACCCGCCTGGCCCAGGCCACCAGGCTGACGGCCGACAACCCGAGCCAGCAGGAGCGTTTCAAGCGGCTCGGGCCCATGCTCGACAACTGGATCGAGAATGTCATCGAGCCGCTGCTCGAGAAGCGCCGCGAGGTCAACAAGGCCAAGGGCGTGTCGCCGCAGGTCGCCAGCGAGTCCGATGTGCTCAACGGCTCGCGCGCGGTGGCCGACATCCGCGAGCTGATCGACGGGGTCGGCGAGGAAGAAGCGCGCTTGCTGGCCGCACGCAGCGCCGAGTCGGCCGCGCTGCGCCAGTCGATGTTCCTGCTGCTCGGCGTCGGCGGCCTGCTCTGCCTGGCGCTGGCCGCAGTCATCGCCTGGCTGCTGATCGATGCGCTGCTCAATCCGCTCAACCACCTGACCAGCGCCGTCGGCCAGATCGCCGCCGGCAACCAGTCGGCGCGCGCGCCGGTCACCTCGAACGACGAGCTGGGCAAGGTCACGGTCGAATTCAACCGGATGGCGCAGGCGCTCCAGGACAGCCAGGCCAAGGAGCTGGCGGCCACCAACGAATTGCGCTCGAAGGTCGATTCCCTGCTCGACGTGGTCTCGAAGGCCGCTTCGGGCGACCTGACCGGCAACGTGGCCATCGGCGGCGCCGACTCGATCGGCCGCCTGGGCGAAGGCCTGAAGACCATGTTCGACAACCTGCGCCGCCTGCTCAACAACGTGCAGAAGGCCGGCATCCAGGTCACCACTTCGGCCACCGAAATCGCCGCCTCGGCCAAGCAGCAGGAAGCGACCGGCATCGAGCAGGCCCAGACCAGCGTCGAGATCCTGTCGACCACCAAGGAAATCTCGGCCAACACCACCCAGCTGCTGCGCACCATGGAGGACGCCACCGCGGTGGCCGACTTCACCACCAGCGCCACCGCCGACGCCCAGAACAACCTGAAGCGGATGGACCTGACCATGCAGCACATGGTCTCGGCCACCGATTCGATCAACGCCAAGCTGGCCGCGCTGTCGGAAAAGGCCAGCAACATCAACAGCGTGCTGATCACCATCACCAAGGTCGCCGACCAGACCAACATCCTGTCGCTGAACGCCGCCATCGAGGCCGAAAAAGCGGGCGACGCGGGCCGCGGCTTCTCGGTCGTGGCGACCGAGATCCGGCGCCTGGCCGACCAGACCTCGGTATCGGCCTGGGACATCGACCAGATGCTCAAGGAGATGCAATCGGCGGTGTCGGCCAGCGTGATGGGGATGGATAAATTCTCCGAAGAGATCCGCCGCAGCGTGGGCGAGGTGCGCCAGGTGGCCGAGCAGCTGTCGTCCGTGATGGACCAGGTGCAGAAGCTGGCGCCGCAGTTCGACCTGGTGCTGCAGGGGATGCAGTCGCAGGCGGTGGGCGCCTCGCAGATCTCCGACACCATGATGCAGCTGAACGACGCCACCCAGCAGACCGTCGAGTCGCTGAAAGCGACCAGCGAAGCGGTGCACCAGCTGCAGTACGCGGCCAGCGACCTGCAGTCGTCGGTCGCCACCTTCGCCGTGAACAGCTGAGCATTGCGATGAAAGTGCTGGTGTTTTCGATCGGGCCTGACCGCTACGGCATGCGCCTGGGCGCGATCCGGCGCGTGCTGCCGGTGGTCGAACTCAAGCAGCTGCCGCTGGCGCCCGACTACGTCGCCGGGGTGATGGACCTGCACGGCGAACCGGTACCGGTGATCGACCTGTCGCGCCTGGCGGGCGTGACTGCGGAACAGCTGTGCTTCGATACGCGCATCGTGCTGGTCGACTATCCGGCCGGCGACGGCGCGCCGCGCCAGCTTGGCCTGCTGGCCGAGCATGTGATCGGGATCGAGACGCTCGACGCCGGCGCGCTGGCCGACAGCGGCGTCGATGCCGCGCCCTTCCTCGGCCAGGTCGCCGGCACCGCGGCCGGCATGCTGCAACTGGTCGAACTGGGCGAGCTGCTGGCGCCGGACGTGCGCGCGCTGCTGTTCCAGCCGGCCGGAGCGGCGCCGTGAACGCGCGCGAACTGCTGCAGCGCGCCAGCGGACTGGCTCTGAGCGAGCAGGCGGTCGAGCGCGCGCTGCGCGAGCGCATGGCCAAATGCGCCATCGCCGACAGCGCGGAATACCTGCAGCGCATGAACCCGGCCGAAATGGCGGCGCTGATCGAGCTGGTGGTGGTGCCCGAGTCGTGGATGTTCCGCGACCCCGATGCGTTCGCCGCCGCCACCGGCTTCGTGCAACGCCTGCTGGCGGCGCGTCCGGACCGGCTGGTGCGCATCCTGTCGATCCCCTGTGCCGGCGGCGAGGAGCCGTATTCGATGGCGATGGCGCTCGGCGACGCCGGCGTGGCGACTGGCTCGTTCCGCATCGAGGGCGTCGACCTGTCCGCGCTGGCGCTCGAACGCGCGCGCGCCGGACGCTACACCCGCAATGCATTCCGCGGCCGCGAGCTGGGGTTTCGCCAGCGCCACTTCAGCCGCCACGGCGACGAGTACCAGATCAGCGAGGCGCTGCGCGCCCAGGTCGGTTTCACGCAAGCGAACCTGCTCGCCTTCGACTGCGGCGCCGGCGCCGGTCGCTACGACGTGATTTTCTGCCGCAACCTGCTGATCTATTTCGACGAAGCCACCAGCAGCGCCGCCATCGCCGTGCTGGGTGCGCTGCTGGCCGACGACGGCATGCTGTTCGCCGGCTACGCCGAAGTGCCGTCGTTCTGCCGCAACGGTTTTGCGCCGCTGCGCATGCCCGGCGCCTTCGCGCTGCAGAAGGCGCCGGCCGGCGCACCTGCGCCTGCACCGCGCGCGGCGCCGGCCCGCAAGCCGGCGCCGCCGCGCGCCCCTGCCCCGGCACGCGAAACGCGGCCTGTCGAACCAGCAGCGGCGGCAACTCCTGCGGCGCGCGCCGAGGACCTGCTGGTGCAGGCGCGGCGCCAGGCCGATGCCGGCGATTACCAGGCGTCGGCGGCCGCCTGCCATGCGATGCTGGCGAGCGACCCGAATTCGGCCGATGCCTATTTCATCCTCGGCATGGTCAGCGAGTGCCAGCACGAGCCGCGCGTGGCCGACGACTACTGGCGCCGCTGCGTCTACCTGCAGCCCGACCACTACGAGGCGCTGTGCCATCTTGCCCTGCTGGCCGAACAGGCCGGCGAGACGCGCCAGGCGGCCGCGTTCCGCCAGCGCGCCGCCCGCATCTACGGGCGCCGCCAAGGTAACGAGAGCGTGAGCCGATGAATATCATTCCGATCCAGGCCCTGGCGCTCGACGACTGCTGGAACCGCATCGGCGTCAGCGGCGACCAGAGCTGCGACAAGCTGGCGCTGCACATCCACTGCCGCAATTGCGCGGTGTATTCCGGCGCCGCCCAGCGCAACCTGCAACGGCCGGTCGGCGCCGGCTACCGCGCGCAATGGGCCAGCCATTTCCGCCAGCCGGAGCCGCAGCACGAGGCCAGCGACCAGTCGGCGCTGGTGTTCCGGATCGGCCGCGAATGGCTGGCGCTGCCGACCCGGTCGATCGCCTCGGTCGCGCCGACCGCTCCCGGCCACCGGCTGCCGCACCGCAGCGGGCGCGGCCTGCTCGGCATCGTCAACGTGGGCGGCAAGCTGACTCCGTCGATGTCGCTCGGCGCCCTGCTCGGCATCGACGACCAGCAAGCGCCGGCGGCGATCGGGCGCCAGACCTTCGCGCGCCTGCTGGTGATGCGGTGGGAAGGCCAGGCCTTCGCGCTGCCGGTGGCGGAGCTGCACGGCATCGCGCGCTACGCCGCGGCCGGCCTGGCGCCGCCGGCGGCCACCATCAACAAGGGATTCGACCGCTTCCTGAGCGGCGTGCTGGCGCAGGGCGAGATGCGGGTCGGCGTTCTGGACGACGCGCTGATCGGCCACCAACTGACAAGGTTATTGCGATGAGCCAGGACCGGCAAGGCGACCTGAGTGCGTTTTCGATGCTGGACCTGTTCCGCATGGAGGCGGACGGCCAGACCCGCACCCTGACCGACGGCCTGCTGGCGATGGAGCGCGGCGCCGGCGACGCCGCCACCATCGACTCGCTGATGCGCGCCGCCCATTCGATCAAGGGCGCCGCCGCCATCGTCGGGCTGGACGTGGTGGTGCAACTGGCGCACGGGATGGAGGACGCGTTCGTCGCGGCGCAGCAGGGCCAGTTGCGGCTCACGCCGGCGCGCATCGACGTGCTGCTGGCCGGCGTCGACCTGATCCTGCGGTGCTCGACCCTGGCCGAGTCCGAAGTGGCCGGCTGGCTGGCGCAGAACGCGGCGCAGATTGGCGCGGCCATGCAGTCGATCGCGACGGTGACGCAGCTGCCGGAGCCGGCGCCAGCGCCGGCGGCGCCCCAAGCCGAACCGGAACAACCTGCGCCGCAGCCGGCGCCGCGCGCCGCGGCGCAGAACTACGACCAGCTGCTCGCGCTGGCAAGCGAATCGCGCATCAACGCGCACCAGCTGGCGCCGATGGCGGCCTCGCTGCACCGCTTCAAGCGCAACCAGGCCAGCCTGTTCCAGGCCATCGAGCAGCTGCACGAGGCGCTGGTGCGCAGCGCCGACCCCGGCCTGATCGAGAAATCCGCACTGGCGCTGCAGAAGACCCATCCGCTCAAGCAGCAGCTGCACGACCACATGGCCGACCTCGACAGCTACGAGCGGCGCCTGCTGAGCCTGTCGAACAACCTGGTCGACGAAGTACTGGCGCTGCGCATGCGCCCTTTCCGCGACGGCGTGCACGCGTTCGGCCGCATGGTGCGCGACCTCGCGCGCAGCCTGGGCAAGGACGCCACGCTGACCATCAGCGGCGAAGACACGCTGGTCGACCGCGAGATCCTGGCCCAGATCGAAGGCCCGCTCAACCACATGCTGCGCAACGCCCTCGATCACGGCATGGAAACGCCGGACCAGCGGCGCGCGGCCGGCAAGCCGGCGACCGGCGACATCCGGCTCGAGGCGCACCACCGCAACGGCATGCTCTCGATCGTCATCAGCGACGACGGCCGCGGCGTCGACCTCGAGCGCATCCGCCAGGCCGTGGTCAAGCGCAAGCTGGCCAGCGCGCCGATGGCGGCGGCGATGTCGAAGGCCGAATTGCTCGAGTTCCTGTTCCTGCCCGCCTTCAGCCTGAAGGAAACCGCCAGCGCGATTTCCGGCCGCGGGGTCGGCCTCGACATCGTGCAGCAGACGATCCGGGCCCAGAACGGCAGCGTGCGGATCGACTCGGTGCCGGGCCAGGGCTTCCGCACCTCGATCACCTTGCCGCTGACCCAGTCGATCGTGCGCGCGCTGGTGGTCGATGTGCAGGGCGAGGCCTACGCGGTCCCGATCGTCAAGGTGGAGCGCGTGCTGAGACTGCCGCAGGCGGCCCTGCACACGCTTGAGAACAAGCAGTTCTTCGACTTCGGCGGCGAGCACCTCGGTCTGGTGTCGGCCGCGCAGGTGCTCGAACTGGGGCAGATGGCGCCGCCCGCGGGCGAACTGGCGGTGGTGGTGATCGGCTCCGGCCAGCGCCGCTACGCGCTGGTGGTCGACCAGATCCACGGCGAGCAAAGCCTGGCGGTGCAGCCGATCGATGCGGTGTTCGGCAAGATGCGCGACATCGCCTCGGCCGGCCTGCTCGACGACGGCGCCCCGGTCCTGATCCTCGACGTGGCCGACCTGTTGCTGTCGATCGACAAGCTGCTCAGCGAAGGCGCGCTGCACCAGCTGGCCCGGCCGGGCCAGCTGGAACAGCGCAAGGCCAAGCGCGTACTGGTGGTCGACGACTCGCTCACCGTGCGCGAGATGGAGCGCAAGCTGCTGCTCGGGCGCGGCTACCAGGTCGACATCGCGATCGACGGCATCGACGGCTGGAACGCGGTGCGCAGCGGCGACTACGACCTGGTGATCACCGACGTCGACATGCCGCGCATGGACGGCGTCGAGCTGGTCGGCCTGATCCGCAAGGACATCCACCTGCACAAGCTGCCGGTGATGATCGTGTCGTACAAGGACCGCCCGGAAGACCGCGCGCGCGGCATGACGGCCGGCGCCGACTACTACCTGACCAAGGGCAGCTTTCACGACGAGACCCTGCTCGACGCCGTGCTCGACCTGATCGGGGAGCCCGGCCGGTGAAGATCGGCATTGTCAACGATGTGGCGATGGCGGCCGAGGCGCTGCGGCGCGCGGTGGCCGGCAGCCGCGAACACGAGGTGCTGTGGGTCGCGCGCAACGGCGTCGACGCGCTGCGCATGTGCGTGGAAAACCGTCCCGACCTGGTGCTGATGGACCTGAACATGCCGGAACTGGACGGGGTCGAGGCGACCCGCCGCATCATGCAGGAGGCGCCGTGCGCGATCCTGATCGTCACCGCGCAGCCGCAGGACAATGTCAGCCAGGTGTTCCGCGCGCTGGGCGCCGGCGCGCTCGACGTCACCGCCACCCCGGTGCTGATGGGCGGCGCGGCGGCCGACTCGGAACTGCTGGCCAAGATCAAGACCATCGGCAAGCTGATCCGGGTGAGCCTGGCCGAGCAGCCGGCCCCGCCCGCCGGCGCCGAGCGCACCGGCGGCCCGATCCGGCACTTGCTGACGATCGGCGCCTCGACCGGCGGCCCGAGTGCGATCGCCAGGATCCTGACCGGCTGGACGCCGGCCGCCGGCACCGCGATCGTGGTGGTGCAGCATATCGACGCCAACTTCGCCGGCCATTTCGCCAAATGGCTGGGCGAGCAGATCGCCATCCCGGTGCGCGTGATCGACGGCGGCGACCCGCTGGAAGCGGGCGTGGTCCAGGTGGCCCGCACCAACGACCACCTGCTGCTGGACGCGCGCCAGCGCCTGCATTACAGCGAGCACCCGCGCGATTACGCCTACCGGCCGTCGGTCGATGTGTTTTTCCGCTGCCTGGCGGCGCACTGGCAAGGCGCGGCCACCGGCGTGCTGCTNNGCCACCATCGCCCAGGACCAGGCCAGCAGCGCCGTGTACGGCATGCCGCGCGCGGCAGCGGAACTCGACGCGGCGCAGCGGATTCTTTCATTAGAAAACATTATGGCTGCATTGCGAAGTAGAATTGGCGTCCGTTTGTAAAGGCGGCGCACCATATAAATTACTCCAGAGAAAAATACTTCAATGTACGAAGCCACTGCCAGCAACGCCGACGAGCAAGCGGTCACCCAGTTCAAGGTGCGCGTGCTGCTGGTCGACGACCAGCTGATCATCGTCGAGGCGGTGCGCCGCATGCTCAGTGAGCAAGCCGACATCGAGTTCCACTACGTCACCGACCCGGCTTCCGCGATCCTCACCGCGCTGCAGCTGCAGCCGACCGTGATCCTGCAAGACCTGGTCATGCCGGAAGTCGACGGCTTCACCCTGATCCGCCAGTACCGCGAGAACGAGGCGCTGTGCAACGTGCCGGTGATCGTGCTGTCGGCCAGGGAAGACCCGAAGCTGAAGGCGCACAGCTTCGCCGTCGGCGCCAACGACTACGTGGTCAAGCTGCCCGACAAGCTCGAGCTGCTGGCCCGCATCCGCTACCATTCGGCCGGCTACATCGCGCGCCTGCAGCGCAACGAAGCGTTCCGCTTCCTGCGCGCCAGCCAGAAGAACCTGGCCGACGCCAACATCGAACTGCAGAAGCTGGCCGCGCTCGACAGCCTGACCGGGATCGCCAACCGGCGCCGTTTCGACGAAGTCATGCGCGCCGAATGGCAGCGCGGCCAGCGCGACAAGAAGCCGCTGTCGCTCTTGATGTGCGACATCGACTATTTCAAGGTCTACAACGACAGCTTCGGTCACCTGGCCGGCGACCTGTGCCTGAAGAAGGCGGCCGCGGTGCTCACCGAGCACCTGAAGCGCCCGGCCGACGTCGCCGCACGCTACGGCGGCGAGGAATTCGCCATCGTGCTGCCCGATACCGGACCGGAAGGCGCGCTGCTGATCGCCAACGCCTGCCGCGCCCACATCGAACGGCTGGCGATCGAAAATCCGCAGGCACCTGCCGGCCTGGTCACGATGTCGATCGGCGTGGCCAGCGTGGTGCCGTCGCCAGCCGGTTCCGCCGAGGCCCTGATCGAAATGGCCGACAAGGCCCTGTACATGGCCAAGAACGACGGCCGCAACCGGGTGCTCGTCGCACCCCAGGAGAATCCATGAGCTCGCTCGAAAACGTCACCGTCACGGCCAAGGCCAACATTTATTTCGACGGCAAGTGCGTCTCGCATACCCTGCTGGGCGCGGACGGCAGCCGCAAGTCGGTCGGCGTGATCTTTCCGTCTGCACTCACCTTCAATACGGCGGCGCCGGAAATCATGGAGATCGTCGGCGGACGCTGCCGCGTGCGGCTGGATGGCGCCGAATGGCGGGAATTCCAGGGCGGCCAGCAATTCGAGGTCGGCGCGAATTCGTCGTTCGAGATCGAAACGCTCGACACGGTGGACTACATCTGCCATTTCGGCTGACCTGCGGAGCGCGTAGTGCACGCGCGGGCAACGCCTCGTTTGCACGCGAAACGTCTCGTTCTTGCTCGCAGCCCGACCGCCGCGGCGCCCCCGTTCACAGGGGGCGCAAGGACAGGTGCAGGGAAAAGCGCGAGTAAAAACGCGGAAAAGCGCGGTGAAACGAGGCCTTGTGCCCACAGGGATCGCCCCATCCTCTCGCCGGAAGAAGTTGGTATCGAGGAATTATTTTCCGGAACTCAAACGAACACCGGCTCCGGCTCCAGCTTCACGCCATAGCGCTGCGCCACGTCGTCCTGAATCGCGCGCGCCAGCGCCAGCACTTCCTGTCCGGTCGCGCCGCCATTGTTGACCAGCACCAGCGCCTGTTTCGGGTACACGCCGGCCGCGCCGAGGTTCCGTCCCTTCCAGCCGCACTGGTCGATCAGCCAGCCGGCGGCCAGCTTTTCGGTGCCGTCGGGCTGGACATGATGCACCAGCGCGGGAAACGCCGCCAGCAAGGCCGCGCAGCGCGCGCCGGACACCACCGGATTCTTGAAAAAGCTGCCCGCGTTGCCGATCACTGACGGATCGGGCAGCTTGCGGCGGCGGATCGCCACCACCACCGCACCGATCTCGGCGGCGCCGGGCGCGACCAGGCCGGTTTGCGCCACTGCCTGGGCCAGTTCCGCGTAACGCAGGTTCGGCTGCCAGGCGGCAGGCAGGGCAAAGGTCACATCGACAATCGCCAGCCCGGCGCCTTCCGCATGCTTGAAGACGCTGTCGCGGTAGCCGAAGCGGCACTCGGCCGCCTCCATGGTGCGCAACCGACCGCTGGCCAGCTCGTACACCGTGAGCGAATGGAACACGTCCTTCAGTTCGACTCCGTAGGCGCCGATGTTCTGGATCGGCGCCGCGCCCACCGTGCCGGGGATCAGCGACATGTTTTCCAGCCCGCCCAAGCCCTGCGCCAGCGTCCATTGCACGAAGTCGTGCCAGTTTTCGCCGGCCGCGGCGCGCACCAGCGTATGTTCGCCCTGCTGGCCGAGCACTGCGCGTCCTTTGACCGCCATGTGCAGCACCACGCCGTCGAAGTCGCCGGTGAGCAGGATATTGCTGCCGCCGCCCAACAGCAGGCGCGGCATGCCGGCCAGCGCGGGGTGGACCAGCGCCGCGGCCAGTTCGGCCACGCTGGCGACCCGCAGGTAGCGGCGCGCGCGCGCATCGATCCCGAAGGTATTGCAGGACTTGAGGGAGAAATTGTGGGAAATGGCGAGGTCTGGAGGCATGGCGGTGTCGTAGTTTCGACGATTATAAGTGGAAACTATCGCGATTCCGATAAAAACCGCTGTCCGGGCCGGGCGGCGGGCCCGGTTGTCCGTTAAAATATCGCCATTCATAATCTGCAATAAAAAGGAATTTACCATGCCCTCGTTTGACGTCGTCTCCGAAGCAGACATGATCGAAGTGAAGAACGCGGTCGAGCAATCCAACAAGGAAATCACCACCCGTTTCGATTTCAAGGGCAGTTCGGCCAAGGTGGAACAGAAGGACAACGAGCTGACCGCGTTCGCCGACGCCGACTTCCAGCTCGAACAGGTACGCGACGTGCTCACCACCAAGCTGGCCAAGCGCAAGGTCGACGTGCGCTTCCTCGACCCGGGCAAGATCGAAAAGATCGGCGGCGACAAGGTCAAGCAGGTCATCAAGATCAAGAACGGGATCGAATCGGACGACGCCAAGAAGATCGTGCGCGTCATCAAGGACAGCAAGATGAAGGTCCAGGCCAGCATCCAGGGCGAAGCGGTGCGCATCACCGGCGCCAAGCGCGACGACCTGCAGGCCGCCATGGCCATGCTGCGCAAGGACGTGCCGGACATGCCGCTGGAATTTAACAACTTCCGCGACTAAAGGCCAGCGGCCAGGGGTCAGACCCCGCTTGTTCTGTTGGGGGTCTGACCCCGGTTCGAAGACGCCAACTCAAACCGGAGTCAGCCCCCCCACCCGTGCCCGTGAAACCCAAACGTGCTTAGGGTAGAATTGAGGATGCGCAAGCTCGTCCTTGACGGGCCATGCCAGCGCGACCAGTAAAACTCGGTAGGTAGTTTAAGGATAGCAATGAAACGTGTTGATGATTTCCGCCTGCGTCTGGGCAACAAGGAATATGTGCCCATCATGGTTGGTGGAATGGGTGTCGATATCTCGACCTCGGAACTGGCGCTGGAAGCATGCCGCCTGGGCGGGATAGGCCATATCTCGGATGCGATGGTGCAGGACGTTTCCGACCGCAAGTTCGACACGAGCTTTGTCAAGGAAAAGACCAAGACCTACAAGTTCAACATCAACAACATGGACAAGGCAGTGGTCAAGTTCGACCTCGAACGGCTGGCCGAAGCGACCGCCCTGCACGTTGGCAAGACCATGGAAGCGAAGCGCGGCGATGGCCTCATCCTCGTCAATTGCATGGAAAAGCTGACCATGAACTCGCCGAAGGAAACCTTGCGCACGCGCCTGACCGCCGCGCTCGACGCCGGCGTCGACGGCATCACCATGTCGGCCGGCCTGCACCTCGGTTCGTTCGCCCTGATCGCCGACCATCCGCGTTTCCGCGACGCCCAGCTGGGCATCATCGTCTCCTCGGTGCGCGCGCTGCAGCTGTTCCTGCGCAAGGTATCGAAGCTGGACCGCCTGCCCGACTACATCATCGTCGAAGGCCCGCTGGCCGGCGGCCACCTCGGCTTCGGGCTGGACTGGGCCGATTACGACCTGCACACCATCATGGACGAGATCCACGCGTTCATGCGCGCCGAACATCTGCAGATTCCGATCATCGCGGCCGGCGGCGTATTCACCGGGTCCGACGCGGTCGGCTTCCTCGAAAAAGGCGCCGGCGGGGTGCAGGTGGCGACCCGCTTCACCATCACCCACGAATGCGGCCTGCCCGACAGCGTCAAGCAGGAATACGTGCGCGCGACCGAGGACGACATCATCGTCAACGGCATCTCGCCGACCGGCTACCCGATGCGCATGCTGAAGAACACGCCGGCGATCGGCTCCGGCATCCGCCCGGGCTGCGAGTCCTACGGCTACCTGCTCGACGCCACCGGCAACTGCTCGTACATCAATTCGTACAACCGCGAAGTGCTGGCCAATCCCGATTCGAAGACCATCGTGGTGATGGACAAGACCTGCCTGTGCACGCACATGCGCAACTTCAACTGCTGGACCTGCGGCCACTACACCTACCGGCTGAAGGACACCACTCACAAGCTGGACGACGGCAAGTACCAGATCCTGTCGGCCGAGCACGTGTTCAAGGACTACCAGTTCAGCACCGACAACCAGATCGCCCTGCCGGCCAGGGAAGACGTCGCCGCCGCATAAGCAGCGCTCGCAGCGAACCAAAGCCACGGCATGCCGTGGCTTTTTGTTTGGTTGACGATGTTGTCGCCCGGCGTCACTGCGCCAATGGTTGCGGCGGGCCGGATTCGGGGAGATCACTCTTCACGCTGAACCCCGCAAGACCACACCTGTCAAATTTATCAGGGCAGTACGCCAAACCGAATCACGACACCGGAGGGACACCATGCTTGCCAGCGAGCCGACGATCCGCGCAGCGTTCCTGGTCGATGACGCGGGTACGGTCGCGACCTGGAATCCAGCCTGCGAAACCCTGTTCGGTGTGCTCGCCGCCGCGATCCTGGCCAACAAGGTGGGCGCCCTGCTCACCGACGCCAGCGCGGCAAAACTGGCGCGCCACTGGCCCTCCCTGCCGTCGCGGCGCGAGTCGCTGGAATTGCAGGTGCAGTTGGCCCGGCCCGACGGCGGCGCGGTCGATGCCGAAATGGCGCTCTCGCCCCAGCTCGATGCCGGCGGCGCGTTCGCCGGCTGTGTCGCGCTGTTTTCCGTGGAGCCCGACAGCTCCGATACCGGCCTGATCGGCCGCATCCATCTGCGCGCGATCATCGATGTCTTGCCCGGCACCTTTTACGTGCTGCGCCAGGATGGCACTTTCGCGCTCTGGAACAAGACCGTCGAAGCGGTGTCGGGGCTGGGCAGCGAGGAAATGCTCGCCGCACGCGCGCTCCACATGTTCGACCTGACCGAAAAAAGCAAGATCGACGAAAAGATCCGCCAGGTGTTCGAGCGTGGCGACCAGATGTTCATCGAAGCCAACCTGCTCGACAAGGAAGGCCACGGCACGCCCTACCTGCTGACCGGCGCGCGGATCGAATGCAAGGGCACCGCGTACCTGTGCGGCATGGGGCTCGACATTTCGCTGCGCCACCAGCAGGAACAGCAGTTGCGCCTGCGCGAACGGGCCCTGCATGCTGCCAGCAACGGCATCGTGATCACCCGCTGCAGCGGCCAGGACAACCTGATCGAATACGTCAACCCGGCGTTCGAGCGCATCACCGGCTACCGGCTCGAGGAAGCGCTCGGGCGCGACGCGCGCTTCATGGCCGCGCCGGGAATGGACCCCGAGGCGCGCACCCTGCTGCGCCGCGCCATCGACGAGCGCCAGGAGCTCAACGTCACGTTTCGCAACCAGCGCAAGAACGGCGAACTGTTCTGGAACGACCTGACCGTCACCCCGGTCGCCGACGAGAAAGGCCGGGTCACCCATTTCATCGGCGTCCTCAACGACGTTACCGCGCTCAAGCAGCGCACCGCCCATCTCGAGCACGAAGTCAATCACGACGCGCTGACCGGACTGGCTAACCGCACGCTGCTGTGGGACCGGCTGGAGCAGGCGATCCACATGGCCCAGCGCAACAAGTCGCTGGTGGCCACCGTGCTGATGGACTTGAACGGCTTCAAGAAAATCAACGACACGCTTGGCCACGAGGCCGGCGACGAGGTGCTCACGGTGCTCGCCCACCGCCTGCAATCGTCGGTGCGCGACAGCGATACCGTGGCGCGCCTGGCCGGCGACGAGTTCGTGCTGGTGCTGGTCAACCAGCCGTCGCTGCGCTTCACCCTGCGCATGGTCGAGCGCCTGAGCCAGGGCATGAACAAGCCGGTGGTGTTCGAAAACAACACGATCGAGGTCGGCGCCAGCATCGGGGTGAGCGTCTTTCCGCACGACGGCGCCAGCGCCTTCGAACTGGTGCGGGCGGCCGACGTGGCGATGTATCACGCCAAGGCGACCCGCAAGAACGAAGTGCACTTCTTTTCGGCCGACATGAAAACCACCAGCGAGGCCAAGCGGCGTTTCGAGGACAGCATGCGCGGCGCGGTCGGGAAGAATGAACTGTCCCTGCTGTTCCAGCCGAAAATCTGCCTGAACACGGGGCGCATCAAGGGCTTCGAAGCGCTGGTGCGATGGAACCACCCCGAGCGGGGCATCCTGCTGCCGGGCTCGTTCCTGCCGGAAGCGGAAGAAAACGGCATGATCGTGCCGTTCGGCGAAGTGGTGCTGGAACAGGCCTGCGCTTTCCTGCAGCGCCTCGCGCGCGCGGGGTACGCCCAGTTGCCGGTGTCGATCAACGTGTCGCAGCGCGAATACGTGCGGCCGCACTATGTCGAGCATGTGGCCGAGGTGCTCGCCAGGTACCGCCTCGCGCCGGCCAGCCTCGACGTCGAGGTGCGCGAGGAAGGCCTGGTGCGCAACCACCTGCCCGGCACCGAGGTGCTGGCGCAGCTGAGCGAGCTGGGCGTGCTGCGCTCGGTCGACGCGTTCGGCAATGGCCTGTCGGACCTGAACTACCTGCAGAAGCTGCCGCTGTCGCACGTCAAGCTGGCGAAGGTGGCGGTGCACCAGATCTCCCCGGAAACGCGCACCGGACCGATGGCGAAGAGCCTGATCGCCATCGGCCACAACATGAAGCTGACCGTCNNCTGAGCCGCCGCAGCTGTTCCCGTCTGCAGCCCAGCCCTCCAATCCTGCAGACTGTCGCAAACGGCTGGCGCCCGTGCGCCCCCTTGCTTAAAGTTGCGACATCCCAACAGTGCTTTCGCCCGCAAAATGAATTATTCGCGGCATGTGGCGGTTGGAGCAGTTACACTCGCCATGCACTGACATTTGACTCACGGATCGACCACCCATGCAAGCACGGCGCACCACACCGCAAACCATCACCAGCATCCTCGGCTGGCTGCACCGCATCTTCGATGCAACCGCCACCTGGGTCAGCCAGCTGTCGTGGTGGAAGTTTTTCCTGTTTGCCGCGCTGGCCCTGATCGCCGGCAAGATCTTGCAGGACGAGCTGTTTTCGGGCGGCGGCGAGGAAGTCGTGATTCGCTCCGACCGCAAGCCGAACAAGGCCGAAAGCGACATCCTGATCGACGCGAGCGGCATCCGCTTCAACGCGCGCCCGAAGATCAAGCATGGCGCCACCACCGTCCCGCCCGAGCCGGCCGCAGCCGGCGCGCCGCCGGCCACGCCCGAGGCGCCCCAGCCGCCGCTCGCGGTGCGTTCCGGCAGCGGCGAAGTGCACATCCCGCTGCCGCCGCAGATCGGCGAAGAGCTGTCGAACGCGATCGAGAACGCGGTCGACGATGCGGCCGAAGCGAAAGTGACGCGCTATCATAAGCAGGCCTCGACCTGGTTCAAGAGCTTCGTGTCGCTGCTGGTGCTGGCCCTGTTCGCCACCAAGGCGCTGGTCGGCGGCAAGAAGCGCGCCGAAGCGCAGACCCAGACCGCCAACGCCGCGGTCGAACGCGAGTCGATGCAGCGCCAGCTGTCGGAGGCGAAGATGCAGATGATGCAGGCGCAAGTCGAGCCGCACTTCCTGTTCAACACCCTGGCCTCGGTCGAGCACCTGATCGAAACCGATCCGCCGCGCGCCTCGGCCATGCAGCGCAGCCTGATCCAGTACCTGCGCGCGGTGCTGCCGCAGATGCGCGACAACGTCGTCGTCACCAACCTCGGGCGCGAAGTCGACATGGTCAAGGCTTACCTGAACCTGCTCAAGATGCGGATGGAAGAACGCCTGACGGTCGAGCTGCGCATTCCGGACGCACTGCGCAGCGCCGCCTTCCCGCCGATGATGCTGCAGTCGATGGTCGAAAACGCCATCAAGCACGGGCTCGAATGCAAGCCGCAGGGCGGCACCCTGAAGATCGTCGCCGAAACGGCCGGCAACAAGTTGCGCGTGATCGTCAGCGACGACGGCGTCGGCTTCGGCGTGGTCCCGAGCGACGGCACCGGCCTCGGCCTGCCGACCATCCGCGCGCGCCTCAAGCTGCTGCACGGCGACCAAGGCCAGCTGCACATCGCCGCCAATTCGCCCAGCGGCGTGATCGTCACCGTCGAAGTGCCGTTCCAGTTGTCGAAATAAGTGTCCCACGCAGCGATTGATTAAACCGCCGATTCATTGAATAATTGGCATTCCTTCCTCTTGCCCGAACCGACTATGCCCACAGCAATTATTGCCGATGATGAAAGACTGATGCGCGACCAGCTGCGCATGCGCCTGAACCAGGTGTGGCCCGAACTGCTCATTGTCGGCGAAGCCAAGAACGGCGACGAGGCGGTCGAGCTGGTTGCCCAGCTCAAGCCGGACCTGACCTTCCTCGACATCCGCATGCCCGGCACCACCGGAATGGAAGCGGCGCGCCGTATCGGCGGGCAGAGCAATATCGTGTTCGTCACCGCCTACGACCAGTATGCGGTCGAGGCGTTCGAGCGCGGCGCGGTCGACTACGTGCTCAAGCCGCCCGAGCAGGAGCGCCTGCAGGTGACCGTGGCGCGCCTGAAGGAACGCCTGGGCAAGCCGAAGGAAGCGGTCAACGACAGCGTCACCCAGATGCTGGCGCAGCTGGCCGAAAAAATGGCGGCGCCGAAACCGGCCTACCTGCAATGGATCCAGGCTTCCATCGGCCAGGACCTGCGCATGATCCCGGTCGAGGACATCCTGTTTTTCCGCTCCGACGAAAAATATACCTGCGTCCAGACCGAGCGCTTCGAGGCGTTGATCAGGAAGCCGGTGCGCGACCTGGCCGAAGAACTCGACCCGTCGCTGTTCTGGCAGATCCACCGCGCCACCCTGGTCAACGTCAACGCGATCGAAGGCGTCACGCGCGACATCCGCGGCCGCCACCTGGTGCTGATCAAGGGCAAGCCCGACAAGCTCGAGGTCAGCCGCAGCTTCTTGCATCTGTTTAAGCAGATGTAGCAGCCACACCGGGGTCCGACCCGTCGGACCCCAAGACCGAAAACCTGCGCCCCCTCAAGCCGTAATTCCCGCCGCGCCGTAAGGTAGTCGCCGGGCCCGCATTCGCGAGCCATCCACGGCGCGCCCAATGAATCGAATCGTCAGGTCCTTGTTGCGGGGCTGGAGTCCGGCCATGCTGGTGATCGGCCTGGTCGGCGGACACGCGCTGGCGCGCAGCCGGTGCCGCGTGCGCCTGGCCCACGAGCACGGCGACGACATCATCCAGCACGCCAGCGACGCCATCATTTCCGCCGACGCCGCCAACACCATCGTGATGGCCAACCCGTCGGCCGCGGCGATGTTCGACACCAGCGTGGAGGACATGCAAGGCAGCCCGCTGGGCCGCTTCATCAGCCCCGAGCCGGCCATCGGCGACGGCGGCGTCGCGTATTTCGGCGACGGCGGGCGGGTCGGCCGGCGCGCCACCGATTGCGCCGTCAGCGGCATCCGCGCCGGCGGCGACACGTTTCCGCTGGAAGGCTCGGTCTCGACCGTGCTGGAAGGCGACACGCCGATCCACACCATCATCCTGCGCGACGTGACGGGACGCCACCAGGTGCAGGAAAAGCTGACCCGCTCGCACGCGCAGCTGCGCCAGTTGTCGGCCGCGCTGCAAACCATCCGCGAAGAAGAACGCACCCACATCGCGCGCGAACTGCACGACGACCTCGGCCAGCTGCTCGCTTCGCTGCGGATGGACCTGGCGCTGCTGCAGCAGCACGAGACCGGCGCCGCCAGCGCGCGCCTGATCAGGGGGATGGCGCAGAACCTGCTCACCGCCATCACCTCGCTGCGCCGGATCGCCACCAACCTGCGCCCCCGCGCGCTCGACGAGGGCGGCCTGTTCTTCGCGCTGCAAGGCTTGCGCGACGACTTCGTCGAACGTTACGGCATCGCCTGCACGCTGTATGCCGACGAAGCCGAACTGCGCCTCGACGACGCCGCCAGCACCGCGATCTTCCGCATCGTGCAGGAAGCGCTGACCAATATCGCGCGCCACGCGCAAGCCAGCAACGTGACCATCACGCTGTACCGAATCGACGGCGAATTGCTGCTGACGGTGCGCGACGATGGCCGCGGCATCGCCGCCGTCGACATGGAAAAAGCCCAGTCGCTGGGCCTGGTCGGCATGCGCGAGCGGGTCTGGGCGATGGACGGCGACATCACGATCAGCGCCGACGAACCGCCCGGCACCCGGATCGACATCGTGCTGCCGCTGCCCCACCCCACCACGGCCTGGCCGGCCGACGATTGAAGCTCTGTGGCAAAAACGCCACATGTCATCAAGCTGACATACGGCTTCGATAATATTCCGGTCGATCATGAGTGTTCATCGTCAACCACCAATCTTGTTGTTTTACTTTCTGGAGATCTACATGCATTTCAAACGTCTGGCAGTTGCCCTGGTCGCGTCCGCTCCGCTGCTCGCCGCGGCCCAATCGAACGTCACCGTCTACGGCACCATGGACGCCGCTCTGGCGGTCCAGGACACCGGCGCGGCTGGCGAAAAAAGCCAAACGGTCATCAATTCCGGCAACCAGTCCAGCAGCCGCCTCGGTTTCCGCGGCACCGAAGATCTGGGCAACGGCCTGAAAGCGATTTTCAACATCGAAGCCGGCCTCGCGCTCGATACCGGCGCCGGCGACTCGGCACTGTTCGGCCGCCGTTCGGTGGTCGGCCTGCAAGGCGCCTTCGGCACGGTCACCGTGGGCCGCGAGTACTCGCCGATTTCCTTCGTCGCCGCCGGCTCCGACATCTTCGGCCAGGGCTTCTACGGCAGCAACCTGTCCGCGTTCAATGCGAACCGCCTGACCCGTCGCGTCAGCAACTCGATCAACTACAAGAGCCTGCCGATCAGCGGTTTCACGGCCAGCGCGGTGTACGGCGCGGGCGAGAAAGCCACCGGCACGTCGGGCGACCTGATGGGTGTGGCGCTGGAATTCGCCAACGGCCCGCTGTTCCTGGGCGCCGGCTACCAGACGCTGGAGCGCCTGGCCACCGGCGACGACAAGGAATATGCGTTCGGCGCCGGCTACAAATTCGGCAACCTGGAATTCAAGGGCAACTACCTGGTCGGCGACCAGGACGGCGCGAACAACAAGTTCGAGCAGGCCAACATCGGCGCTGCAATGGCTTTCGGCCAGGGCAAGGCGTATATCAACCTGCAGCAGAACAAGTTTGAAAACGGCGCCAAGGGTAACGGCTTCGCCATCGCCTACAGCTACGCGCTGTCGAAGCGCACCAACGTGTACACCAGCTACGCGTCGCTGCGCAACAATGGCCTGGCCACCTTCGGCCTGAACTCGTCGAGCACCAACGTGACGCCGGTCGCAACCGCGCTGGGCGCAGATCCTACCGCATTCACCGTCGGCATGCGCCACACGTTCTAAGTTGTAACCACGGGCTGGCCATCGCGGCCAGCCTGTTTCGCCCCCCTACTTCAGGCGGCAGGTCAGCATCCAGTAGTATTCCAGGCGCACGATGCGGATCTCGCGCACCGACGACGCCAGCTTCTTGCGCAGCGCGCTGTCGGACGGATAGGTCTTCGGAATTTCATAACGCTCGCCATCGGGCGCCACGCGGATCTGATAGGTGTTGCCTTCCAGGTCGGTGCGCGCCACCGTCTCGCTGCTGCCTTCGACGTAAGCGTCGTCCAGCAATACCACCACCACGTCGCCGACCTTGCTGCGCAGATGGGCCAGGAACTTCTCCTGCTGCTCGCGCTTGACGTGCGACCACCAGAACCCGATGAACACCGCCGTGAAGCTGCCGATATCGTCAGGCAGGTCGCAGGCGTCGGCCACCCGGAACTGCACCTTGTCGGCCGGCAGCGCGCGCAGCCTGGCCAGCGCGATCATTTCCGGATTGACGTCGGTGGCGACCACCGAGTCGGCGCTGGCCGCGATGATGTTGGTCCAGTAGCCGGTCCCGCAGGCCAGCTCGAGCACCACATGGCCGCGCAACGCCTCGGCCACATGCCTGCGCATTTCGGCCAGGTCGTGCTGGCGCTCCGGCTTGTCGTACACCCGGTCGTGGTTGGAGGCGCTCTTGGCGTAAAAGGTTGCGGATTGTTCAGTAATCATGGTTTTTCTTTTGATGCGTTGTGCTCTTGAAGCGTTGATGCCTACAGCTCGTAGGTTTCTTTGGCGCCGCCCATGGCAGACTCGACCATCTTGCGGTTCAGGGTCGGCGCCAGCAGCTCGATGAAAGTATAGATATAACTGCGCAGGTAGGCGCCCTGCTTGACCGCTACCCGCGACACGTTCATGCCGAACAGGTGGCCGACCGGGATCGCGCGCAGGCTCTTGTCGCGCTCGGGATCGAACGCCATGCCCGCTATGATACCAATGCCCATGCCCAGTTCCACATAAGTCTTGATCACGTCGGCGTCGATCGCCTCCAGCAGCACGTCCGGCTTCAGGCCGCGCAGGCCGAACGCATGGTCGATCTTGTTGCGCCCGGCAAACGCGGTGTCGTAGGTAATCAGCGGATAAGTGGCGATTTCCTCCAGCGACACCGCCTTCGACTTGAGCAGCGGATGGTCGGGCGGTACCACCACCACGTGTTCCCATTGATAACATGGCAAGGTGATCAGGCCGTCAACGCCGGCGATCGACTCGGTGGCGATGGCCAGGTCGGCCTGGTCGCCCTTGACCATCTCGGCGATCTGGCGCGGATTGCCCTGCAAGAGAGACAAGCGCACCTTCGGGTACTTCAGCATGAAGCCCTGCACCACCTTCGGCAGGATGTAACGGGCCTGGGTGTGGGTGGTGGCGATGGTGAAGCTGCCGCTGTCCTGCGCCGCGTATTCCTTGCCGATGCGCCTGAGGCTCTCGATCTCCTGCATGATCAGCTCGACCGACGACAGCACCAGCCGGCCCGGCTCGGTCAGGCCGCGGATGCGCTTGCCGTGTCGTGTAAAAATATCAACACCGAGTTCTTCCTCCAACTCAATAATGGCTTTGGACACGCCCGGCTGCGACGTGAACAGTGCCTTGGCGGCATCGGTCAGGTTGTAGTTCTGGCGTACGGCTTCGCGTACGAAGCGCAATTGGTGAAGGTTCATCGCTGTTTTCTGTGGATTTGCCGCATGCAACCTGCATGCCACAAGCGCATTTTATAAGAATGCTTATGCCGCATACGAATATAAGCAAATAAAATCTCAGTAGTTTGGAATAAAGGCAGAGTTTATTACCATTGGGGCTAGTTTGGGGGGAGCGCAACGCCTCCCTCCGCCGCAAAAAGCGCATTATAGGATCGACCATGTACCGCTACGACCAATACGACCACCTCATCGTCCGGGAACGCATCGCCCAGTACCGCGACCAGGTGCAGCGCCGCCTCGGCGACGAGCTGAGCGAAGCCGAATTCCTGCCGCTGCGCCTGCAGAACGGCCTGTACATGCAGCGCCACGCCTACATGCTGCGCATCGCGGTGCCGTACGGACTGCTGTCGTCCGCCCAGATGCGCATGTTCGGCCACATCGCGCGCAAGTACGACCGCGGCTACGGCCACTTCACGACGCGCCAGAACATCCAGTTCAACTGGATCGAGCTGGAGCAGACCCCCGACATCCTGGCCGACCTGGCCTCGGTCGAGATGCACGCGATCCAGACCTCCGGCAACTGCATCCGCAACATCACTTCCGACGAATACGCCGGCGTCGCAGCCGACGAGATCATCGATCCGCGTCCGTTCGCCGAGATCTTGCGCCAGTGGAGCACCTTCCACCCCGAGTTCATCGCCCTGCCGCGCAAGTTCAAGGTCGCCATCAACGGTTCGGTCGAAGACCGCGCCGCCATCGCCGTGCACGACATCGGCCTGACCGTGGTGCACAACGAGGCCGGCGAAATCGGCTTCAGGTTCATGGCCGGCGGCGGCATGGGCCGCACCCCGATCCTGGGCAGCGTGATCCGCGAGTTCCTGCCGTGGCAGCACCTGCTGACCTACACCGAAGCGGTGATGCGCGTGTATAACCAGTACGGCCGGCGCGACAACAAGTACAAGGCGCGCATCAAGATCCTGCTGAAAGCGCTCGGGGTGGAGGAATTCACCCGCCAGGTGGAAGCGGAATGGGTCGACCTGAAGGACAGCGCCGAGACCATCACGCCGGAGGAACTGGCGCGCGTGACGGCCTACTTCGCGCCGCCCGCCTACGACACGCTGGCCGACATCGAGCCCGCCCTCGGCCAGGCCGGCAACCGCGCCTTCGCCAACTGGCTGGCCCGCAACGTCAAGCCGCACAAGCGGCCGGGCTACGCCGCCGTGGTGCTGTCGCTGAAAAAGACCGGCGTGCCGCCGGGCGACGCGACCGCCGCGCAGATCGACTTCATGGCCGAGCTGGCCGAGCGCTACAGCTTCGGCGAATTGCGTGTCACCCACGAGCAGAACATCGTGCTGGCCGACGTGCCGCAAGCGCGCCTGTTCGCGCTGTGGCAGGAAGCCAAGGCGCACGGCCTGGCCACGCCCAACATCGGCCTGCTGACCGACATCATCTGCTGCCCGGGCGGCGACTTCTGCTCGCTGGCCAACGCCAAGTCGCTGCCGATTGCCGCCGCCATCGCCGAACGCTTCGACAACCTCGACTTCCAGCACGATATCGGCGACATCGAACTGAATATCTCCGGCTGCATCAACGCCTGCGGCCACCACCACGTCGGCTCGATCGGCGTGCTCGGCGTCGACAAGGACGGCAGCGAGTGGTACCAGGTCTCGATCGGCGGCGCGCAGGGCAATGCCCCGGCCATCGGCAAGATCATCGGGCCGTCGTTCTCGGCGCTGCAGATGCCCGAAGTGGTCGACCGCCTGCTGCAGGTGTATGTGCGCGAGCGCTTCGAAGGCGAACGCTTCGTCGACACCGCGCAGCGCCTCGGCATCGCGCCGTTCAAGGAACACGTGTACGCCACGCCGATCGTGGCCGGCCAGACAGTTGGGGAAGACCACTATGCTTGAATCGCACAACCAGATCATCAAGGGCCGTGAAGTCGTCGCCGACGACTGGAGCGTGTTGCGGCTCGATGAAGACGAAGCGCCGGAAAGCGCGCTGGTCCCGGCCGGGAAAATCATCGTGCCGCTGGCGGTATGGGGCGCCCAGCGCGAGGCCCTGGCCGCGCGCGCCGAGATCGGCGTCTGGATCGGCGCCGACGAACGTCCCGAAACGCTCAAGGGCGAGCTCGATAAATTCGCCGTGGTCGCAGTCGACTTCCCGAAATTCACCGACGGCCGCGGCTACTCGATCGCCTTCAACCTGCGCAAGCGGCTCGGCTACGCGGGCCAACTGCGCGCCATCGGCGACGTGCTGCGCGACCAGCTGTTCTCGATGCAGCGGGTCGGTTTCGACGCCTACGCCACCCGCCCCGATCGCAGCATCGACGACGCGCTCAAGGGCCTGACCGTATTCTCCGAAACCTACCAGGCCTCGGTCGACCAGGACCAGCCACTGTTCCGGCGCCAGCCGCGCGACGTGCGGGTCGACAGCGGCGACGTCGGCTACGGCATCTGAGGAACCCACATGACCGACCTGACCACCCTCGTCGCCGGCACCAGCGCCACGCTCGAACGCATCGCGCGCGATTTCTCCCCCGCCGTGTTCGCGTCCAGCCTGGCCGCCGAAGACATGGTGCTGACCGACCTGATACTCAAGGCCGGCCTGCCGATCGGGATCTTCTCGCTCGACACCGGGCGCCTGCATCCCGAAACGCTGGCGGTGCTCGACGCCGTCAAGGCGCGCTACGACTACGCCATCGCCTTGTACCACCCGAACGCCCAGGCGGTCGACGAGTACGTGGCCGAAAACGGCGTCAACGCCTTCTACGACAGCATCGAGATGCGGCGCGCCTGCTGCGGCATCCGCAAGGTCGAGCCGCTTGGCCGTGCGCTGGCCGGCAACAAGGCATGGGTCACCGGCCAGCGCCGCGCGCAGTCCACTACCCGCGCCGAACTGGCGGTCGAAGAGATCGACGAAGCGCACGGCATGACCAAGTTCAATCCGCTGGCCGACTGGTCCGAGCAGGACGTCTGGGACTACCTCCGCGCCAACGAAGTGCCGTACAACGCGCTGCACGACCAGGGTTTCCCGTCGATCGGCTGCGCGCCCTGCACCCGCGCCGTGCAGCCGGGCGAAGACGTGCGCGCCGGCCGCTGGTGGTGGGAGAACCCCGAGTCCAAGGAATGCGGCCTGCACATGGTCGACGGCAAACTGATTCGCATCAAATCCGTGGCTGCATGAGCCACTCCACAAGGCACCGCCAATGAACACACTTACCGACACCCAGAGCGTACTCACCGACGTGAATGCGCGCCACCTCGATGTGCTGGAATCCGAAGCGATCCACATCATGCGCGAAGTCGCGGCCGAATGCGCCAACCCCGCCCTCCTGTTCTCGGGCGGGAAAGACTCGGTGGTGCTGCTGCGCCTGGCCGAGAAGGCCTTCCGCCCCGGCAAATTCCCGTTCCCGCTGGTGCACATCGACACCGGCCACAATTTCGCCGAAGTGATCGCCTTCCGCGACGCCCGCGTGGCCGAGTTGAAAGAGCGCCTGATCGTCGGCAGCGTCGAGGAATCGATCAAGCGCGGCACGGTACGGCTGCGCAATCCCGCCACCGACTCGCGCAACGCGGCGCAGGCGGTGACGCTGCTCGAGACCATCGCCGAGCACAAGTTCGACGCCTGCATCGGCGGCGCCCGGCGCGACGAAGAAAAGGCGCGCGCCAAGGAACGCATCTTCTCGTTCCGCGACGAATTCGGCCAATGGGACCCGAAGGCCCAGCGTCCCGAACTCTGGGACCTGTACAACACCCGCGTCCACCCGGGCGAAAACATGCGCGTGTTCCCGATCTCGAACTGGACCGAGCTTGACGTCTGGCTCTACATCCAGCGCGAAAAGCTGGCGCTTCCGCCGATCTACTTCGCGCACGAGCGCCAGGTCATTCCGCGCAACGGCCTGCTGGTGCCGCTGACCGACCTGACCCCGGCGCGCGAAGGCGAGACGGTCGAAACCCGGGTGGTGCGCTTCCGCACCGTGGGCGACATCTCCTGCACCTGCCCGGTGTCGTCGAACGCATCGACGGTCGAAGCGATCATCGCCGAGACGGCCGTCACGCAAATCACCGAACGCGGCGCCACCCGGATGGACGACCAGACCTCCGAAGCCTCGATGGAAAAACGCAAGAAAGCAGGATACTTCTGATGAACGCCATGATTGAAAACCAACACGCGAGTCCGGACGCCGCATCGGGCCTGCTGCGCTTCATCACCGCCGGCTCGGTGGACGACGGCAAGAGCACCCTGATCGGCCGCCTGCTGTTCGACAGCAAAGGCATCTTCGCCGACCAGCTGGACGCGATGTCGCGCTCGAAGCACAAGCGCACCGTGGGCGACGCGGTCGACCTGTCGCTGCTGACCGACGGCCTCGAAGCCGAGCGCGAACAGGGCATCACGATCGACGTCGCCTACCGCTACTTCGCCACGCCCAAGCGCAAGTTCATCATCGCCGACACCCCGGGCCACGAGCAGTACACCCGCAACATGGTGACCGGCGCCTCGACCGCGGACGCGGTGATCATCCTGGTCGACGTCTCGAAGGTCAAGCTGCGCGAGGACGGCGGCGTCGACCTGCTGATCCAGACCAAGCGCCACTCGACCATCGCGCACCTGCTCAAGATCGAGCACATCGTCGTCGCCGTCAACAAGATGGACCTGGTCGACTACGACCAGGAAGTCTACGAACGGATCGTCAAGGCCTACCGCGAGTTCGCCGCCACGCTCGGCCTGAAAGACATCACCCCGATCCCGCTGTCCGCGCTGTCCGGCGACAACGTCGTCGCGCCGAGC
>CXWL01000699.1_pt1 | contig 87584 bp, 78 predicted proteins | sample 590931 | NCBI WGS metagenome assembly CXWL01 (sample SAMEA3498368, study PRJEB10139) | groundwater metagenome | biome: water well; material: biofilm material | place: Germany | collected 2015-04-27 | reverse complement strand
TTTGCTATCCGCGAAGGCGGCCGCACAGTCGGTGCCGGTACGGTTTCGGAAGTGGTGGAATAGGAATTATGTTAAACGAAAAGATTCGCATCAAGTTAAAGGCTTACGATCACCGCGTACTGGACCAGTCCACCGCTGAGATCGTCGAGACGGCGAAGAGGACGGGAGCAAGGATCGCAGGTCCGATACCCCTACCGACCATCAAGAATAAATGGACGGTTCTCAGATCGCCACACGTTGATAAGAAATCGCGTGAGCAGTTTGAGATCAGAACGCACAAGCGTTTGATGGACATTCTCGATCCGACGGCCGAAACGGTCGATGCGTTGATGAAATTGGATCTGCCGGCCGGTGTTGATGTAGAGATCAAGGCGTTTGGCAAAAGTTAGTCGTAAGTCTGGAGTCTTAAGTCGTGAGCAGGAATAGATTTCCTACTTAAGACTCACGACTCAAGACTCGGAACTAGAGGGAAATAAATGATTAGCGGAATCATTGGTAGAAAAATGGGAATGACGCAGCTTTTTGCTGAGGATGGCACTGTAACTCCGGTTACTGTCATCAAGGCGGGGCCTTGCGTTGTTATCCAGACAAAGAGTGCGGCGGGACGCGATGGCTATAATGCCGTCCAGCTTGGCCTTGTCGAGGACAAGCCGATTCGCCTTAAGAATGTGACGAAGCCGCTTCAGGGGCACTTTGAAAAGACGGGCGGCGGCACGCCTCCAACTCGAATTTTGAGAGAGTTTCGCCTTAATGCGGAGCCGGATGCGTCGGTTGGCGATCAGGTCAAGGTCGATCTTTTTGCTGATGGCGACAAGATCGATGTGGTCGGAAAGTCGAAAGGACGAGGCTTTGCCGGTACGATCAAACGCCACAACTTTTCGCGTGGCCCTGAGTCACACGGTTCGATGAACGTTCGTGCACCTGGTTCGATCGGCCAGTCGGCCTATCCGTCGCGTGTTATTAAAGGAACGCGTTCATCGGGCCATATGGGCGATGCCCGCGTGACGGTTCAGAATCTGACCGTTGCCAAGGTCGATGTCGAGAACAATTTATTGATGGTCCGCGGTGCTGTACCTGGGCCGAATGGTGGATTGGTTGTAGTGAAAAAAGCGTAGTTCGGAGTTCAGTGTTCGGCGTTCCGAGTTAAAAAAAACTCTGAACCCTGAACCCTGAACTCACAACTCGAACGGAGTGAGAAATTATGCCTACCGTAAAGGTTCGCAATTTGAAGAATAAAGAGGTCGGTGAGGTAACGCTTTTGGATACCGTTTTTGGTGTCGAATTGAACGAAGCTCTGATCCATTCGGCTGTGATGAACTATCAGGCCAACGGCCGGCAGGGAACTTCGGCGACGAAAACTCGCGGAAACGTTTCCGGTTCGGGCCGCAAGCTCTGGAAGCAGAAGGGGACTGGCCGTGCTCGTATCGCATCGCTTCGTTCGCCACTGTGGAAAGGCGGCGGTAACGTACACGGACCGCAGCCGCGCGATTGGTCGTATCAGATGCCAAAGAAAATGCGTCGCGGTGCATTGCGTTCGGCGTTGTCCGAAAGGCTTCGTGAAGGCAATCTGCTGATCATTGATGAGTTTGGGATCAAGAATCCTAAGACGAGTGAATTTCTTGGAGTAATGGGGACACTCGGATTGACTGACAAGAAAGCTACGACCAAGACGCTGATCGTCGATTCGCTGGACAACGCCAATTTGGTGCTGTCATCGCGAAACGTAAAAAAGGCGAAGGTCACTAACAGCTTTGGGCTCAATATTTACGACATCATTTATCACGAAAAGCTTTTGATCTCAAAGGCAGCTCTCGAAGAATTGACGAATCTGCTCGATCCGAAACGTGAATCGGTTGCAACAGCAGAAGTCGAGGTCGTCGAAGAGAAGCCGAAAGCCAAGGCAAAGAAGGAAGCAGCGGCACCGGTTGAGGTTGTTGAAGACAAGCCAAAGGCTAAAAAGGAAGCCAAGCCGAAAGCGGAAAAGGCTCCTAAGAAAGAAGCTGCGGCTAAAGAGCCAGCGGCAGAAGTTGCAGCTCCGGCTGAGGCAACTCCGGCCGTAGAGACTCAAGAGGAGGCAACCGAAAATGAGTAAGCCAGGTGTATGGGACATTTTGAAGTCGCCGCTCGTAACGGAGAAGAGCGTCATTCTCAAGGAAGATTCGACTGACGAGGATAGCGGTCGCAAGGCCGGACAGGTCTTAACCTTTAAGGTCGACAAAAAGGCGACGAAGATCGACATTAAGGGTGCGGTCGAAGAGATCTTTAACGTCAAGGTAGCTGCGGTTCGCACGATCCAATACGACGGAAAAGTTAAAAAGCGTGGACGCATCGAAGGGCGTCGTCCTGCTTGGAAAAAGGCTTACGTAACCCTCAAAAAGGGCGAGCCGATGGTTGATTACGCAGAAGCGATTTAATGGTGAACAGTGAACGGTAAACGGTGTACGGAAAGAGTCACCATTCACCAGTCACCAGTCACCCGTCACTAGATATATGGGAATCAAGAGATTAAAACCGACATCACCGGCACGTCGATATCAGACGTACCTGACGCGTGATGAATTGACTCCGGGAGCAGTACCCGAAAAATCGCTGCTCGAGCCAAAAAAGAAAATTTCGGGACGCAACAGCGACGGACGTATCACGATCCGCCGCCGTGGGGGCGGCCACAAGCGTCATTACCGAATTATCGATTTCAAACGCGATAAGACTGGTATTCCAGGACGTGTTGCCCAACTTGAGTACGATCCGAATCGCTCGGCTCATATCGCCCTGATCAACTATCTGGACGGCGAAAAGCGATACATCATCGCTCCGGTCGGGCTTAAAGTTGACACGATGATCCTGAGCGGCGAAGAAGCCGATATATTGCCGGGAAATGCTTTGCCGATCAAGAATATCCCGCTCGGTACCGAGGTCCATAACATTGAGATGAGGCCCGGAAAAGGCGGCCAGATGGTTCGCTCGGCTGGTGGATTTGCTCAGATCGTTGCAAAAGACGGCGATTACGCACAGCTCAGAATGCCTTCGGGTGAGGTCCGCAAGATCCCAGTCGTCTGTATGGCAACTGTCGGACAGGTCGGCAACACGGAGCATGAGAACGTTTCGCTTGGTAAAGCAGGCCGCTCACGCTGGATGGGCAAACGCCCGAAAGTTCGCGGCGTCGCCATGAACCCGGTCGATCACCCGCATGGTGGTGGTGAAGGTAAAACGTCAGGCGGCCGTAACCCGGTCACGCCGTGGGGACAGCCGACACGAGGATATAAGACGCGTCGCAATAAACGCACGACGAATATGATCGTGAAAGATAGGAGAAGGAAGTAGGTTTTAGGTCTTAGGTTTTTGAAAATCCAAAAGCCCAAAACCAAACGCCAAAAACCCAAAAAGATTTATGCCACGTTCATTAAAGAAAGGACCGTTTATTGATCTTAGCGTTCAAAAGACGCTACGCCGCATCTCGGACGGCGGGCCAAAACCGCCAGCGATCAAGACATGGTCGCGACGTTCGACAATATCGCCTGAAATGGTCGGCTTGACCTTTGGCGTTCACAACGGCAAACGACACATCCCGGTATTTGTTACCGAAAATATGGTCGGCCACAAATTGGGTGAATTCTCGCCAACGAGAGTGTTCAAAGGGCATCCGGGAACGAAAGCGGAGAAAATGGCTAAGAGGAAGTAGTCAGTGGTCAGTTGTCGGTTGTCAGAAAGACAACTGCTGACAACTGACAACCGACATCTGACAACTGTTATGGAAGCTGTAGCAAAAACAAAATATCTAAAGGGCAGCCCGCGTAAGGCTCGGCTTGTGATCGATCTCATCCGCGGTGTAAATGTTTCGCGTGCCTTGTCGATACTCAAGTTCACTGACAAACGTGCGGCGGATCCGATCGCTCAGTGCCTGAATTCAGCGATCGCAAATGCGACCTATAAGGCCGAGCAGCAGAATATCGCTATCGATCCGGACGATCTGTGGGTCAAGACATGTTTCGTCGATATGGGGCCGCATAAACATCGCAGCCGTATGCGTCCTGCACCGCAGGGCCGTGCATATCGCGAACAGCGTCACTATTGCCATATCACGATCGAGGTTACCAGCGAGCAAAAGGCTAAGACTGAAGATCAGCTGAGACTCGAGGCTCTTCGTGCCGAGCGCATTGCTGCCCGAAAGGCTGCCAAGGCCGCCGAAAAGGCAAAGGCACCGAAGAGAGAAGCCAAGAAGGTTGAGGAAAAGCCAGTCGAGGAAGTCGTCGAGACCCCAGTAGTAGAGACGGTGGAGACTGACGTAGCGGCTGTGGCGGTTGCGGTCGAAGAAACGCCGGTAGTCGAAGCGGTCGAAACCGAAGTCGAAGCTGCGGCGGAAGAAGCGGCAGCGGAAGAAGTTGCCGAAACTGCCGAGGAAGCACCTGAAACCGAATCGAACGAGGAAGCTGAAGAGAAATAAAGGTATTTTATGGGACAGAAAGTTCATCCATACGGCTTTAGGGTCGGTTACAACAAAGATTGGCACTCGCACTGGTTTGCGAAACAGGAATTCGCCGCATTTTTGGCCGAGGACCTTAAGCTAAAACGCGATCTGAAGAAGAAATTCAGCGGCGGCGGCGTTTCGCACATCGACATCGAGCGTGCGGCCACTCGCTTGAAGATCATCATCTACACCTCGCGTCCGGGTATCATCATCGGCCGCAAAGGTTCTGAGATCGAAGCTCTTCGCGAAGAATTATCAAGAAAGACTGGCCGCGAAGTGTTGGTCTCGATTCAAGAGATCCGTCATCCCGAACTCAACGCTCAGCTTCAGGCTGAGAAGATAGCACAGCAGCTCGAGAAGCGTATCGCTTTTCGCCGTGCGATGAAAAAGACGATGGAAGAGTCGCAGCGTTTTGGAGCACAGGGCATCAAGGTAATGATCGCCGGACGCCTGAACGGAGCTGAAATTGCCCGTACCGAATGGTCGCTACAGGGCCGTCTGCCGCTGCACACGCTGAGAGCCGATATCGATTTTGGCTTTGCCGAGGCGTTGACGACATTTGGCATCATCGGCGTAAAGTGCTGGATCTATCGCGGTGAGATCCTCGATCCAAATGCATCGATGGCACGCGGCACGACGACCGATCCGATGAACGAAGTTAAAGTCGATCGCGGTGCGATGCGTGAAAGACGACCCCGACGCGACGATCGCGGCGGCCGATAAGAGCTTACTTTAGATATATTAGGCAACTAATTGCAGGACAAGAGGTTAGAGTACTATGTTGCAGCCAAAAAAGGTTAAGCACCGAAGAGTGATGAAAGGCCGTATGCGAGGTAAAGCGACACGCGGTGAAAAGCTCAGCTTTGGTGATTTTGGCCTGAAAACACTTGAGGCAGGTTGGATCACCGATCGCCAGATCGAAGCGGCTCGTATCGCGATGACGCGTCACGTAAAACGTGGCGGTAAGATCTGGATCAGGATGTTCCCAGACAAACCGATCACCCGTAAGCCCGCCGAAACTCGTATGGGCTCCGGCAAAGGTGCACCGGATCACTGGGTCGCGGTCGTCAAGCCAGGCCGTGTATTGTATGAGATCCAGGGGGTAGAAGAATCACTGGCACGCGAGGCTTTTATGCTAGCGGCTCAAAAGCTGCCGATCAAAACGAAATTTGTGACGCGTGCGGACCTCGAGGGAGGCGTAGTTTAGACAATGAAACGCAAAGAACAGCTCGAACAACTCGGCGAGATGACGACCGAGGAATTAAAGGATCAGGCCGATGCGCTTAAAGAGTCGCTGTTTCGGCTCAAATTCCGCAAAACGCTCGGCGTTGGAGAGGTCGTAAACGACATTCGCCGCGAGAAGAAGACGCTGGCGAGGGTTTACACCTTGCTTAACAAGAAAGGATCCGAGACTACGCAGGGATGAGGTCGCGGGGCACCAGGAAAAGAAAATGGTAAAGAAGAAAAAAGACGAAGAGGTCGAAGAGACAGTAGCCGCCGTCGCAGGCGATGAGACGGCGCTCGAGGCTGCAACGGACGAAACTGCACCGGTCGAGGCTGCGGCCGAAGAAGTTGCTGCCGAAGCTCGTGTCGAAGAAAAGCCAAAAAAAGCGGCGAAACCGGTAAAGGCTGGTAAAGCTGAAATTGCTGCTCCGGCGGGAGAGGCTAAAAAGGTACATAAACGTGCTGAAAAGGTTGGTATCGTTGCCTCGGACAAGATGACAAAGACGGTTACCGTCCGTGTCGATCGTCTCGTCAAGCATCCGATCTATCGTAAGTACGTTAAGAAGCGTAAGAAGTTTATGGCTCATGATGAGCTCGGAGCGAAGATCGGCGACAAGGTAAAGATCGTAGAAACGCGTCCGCTGTCAGCGAGAAAGCGTTGGCGTGTGGTTGAGATACTTCATAAGGCGGAGCTATAGAGCAGTAGGCTGGCAGGAGGCTGTTTGCGTTAGAGCAACTTACCACTGACCACTGACCACTGACAACTGGAGAAAGATTATGATTCAGATGCAGACCTCGTTAGCGGTCGCAGACAATTCGGGAGCAAAGCGGGTAGAGATGATCATGCCGGTCGGTGGTTCGACGGCAAAGATCGCACGGCTCGGCGACACGATCAAGGTTACCGTCAAGGAAGCAGCTCCCGATGGCACCGCAAAGAAAGGTAAGGTATATAACGCTGTTATCGTCAGAACACGTAAGGAAGTTCGCCGTAGAGACGGCACCTACATCCGGTTCGATGAGAATGCGGCGGTTTTGATCAAGGATGATGGTACGCCGATCGGCACGCGTGTTTTCGGGCCGGTCGCTCGTGAACTTCGTGAGAAGAACTTTATGAAGATCGTTTCGCTCGCACCAGAAGTGATCTAAAGGCCAAAAGGGAAAAAGTGAAAAAGGGAAAAAGTTTCCCGGACACTTTAGAGGAAGAAGATGAAAACGGAAAAGACAGGAACAGTAAACAGCAGGATAAAGCGCGGCGATCAGGTCGTATTTATCGCGGGCAAAGAGTTTAACCGCTACGACAGTGCCGGTAAGCGTCAGCCGTTTCGCGGTAGGGTTATCGCCGTTGACGCCCGCAAGGCAAAGGTCAAGGTCGAAGGTGCGATGATCGTCAAAAAACACGTAAAGCCAGTTCCGCAGATGAATCGGGAAGGCGGCATTAAGGAACAGGAAGCTTGGGTCAGCGTTTCGAACGTTGCACTGATCGATCCTGAAACAGGCAAGCCGACCCGCATCAAATACGAGATCCGAGATGGCAAGAAGGTTCGCGTTGCTGCGAGTGGCAAAGTTGTCCCGGAAACAGGATGGGCAAAGAAAGAAGCCAAGAAGAAAGTGGACGACGAAGAGGCGGCTGCGGAAGAAGCTAAATAGTTTTATCGTTTGGAAACGCCTGATGGCGAGACCCAAACAAAAGGAAGGCAAGAAAAATGGCCAGGTTAAGAGAAAAATACAAGAGTGAGATCGCTCCGGCGTTAGCGAAGGAGTTTGATATCAAAAATCCGATGGCGATCCCGAAGATCGAGAAGGTCATAGTCAACATGGGACTAGGTGAAGCTTCGGCGAACGCCAAGATCCTCGATGTCGCGACCGAAGAACTCAAGGCGATCACCGGACAAAAGCCTGTTATTACAAAGGCTAAGAAGTCGATCGCAGCATTTAAGCTTCGTCAGGGAATGGCTATCGGCACGATGGTAACGCTTCGCGGAGCTCGTATGTATGAGTTTCTCGATCGATTGATCTCGGTCGCTCTGCCGCGTGTGCGCGATTTTCGCGGTATCTCGGGCAAGGCCTTTGACGGACGCGGAAACTATACACTTGGTGTTCGCGAGCAGCTGATTTTCCCGGAGATCGATTTTAATAAGGTCGATAAGACGCGTGGAATGAATATTTCGATCGTTACGACAGCTCGTACCGATGACGAGGCACGGTCGCTCCTTAAGGCGCTCGGTATGCCTTTCAGACAATAGTTTTATGGCAAAGATAAGCAAAATAGTTAACAACAATCGCCGCAAGGAAAAGGTAAAACTTTACGCCGAGCGACGTCTGGCTGCCAAAAAGATCATCAATAATCCGAAATCGACGGTCGAAGAGGTCGATGCGGCGGTAATCAGACTGCAAAAGATGCCGCGCGATGCGTCTCCTTCGCGAGTTCGTAACCGCTGTTCCCAGACCGGCCGGTCGCGTGGATTTTTGAGAAAGTTTGGCGTTTCGCGTATCGCATTGCGTGATCTCGCTCTCGAAGGCCAGATTCCGGGCGTTGTTAAGTCAAGCTGGTAGGTTTTTGATTACGGTAGGCGGCGTCAAAAGATTTGGACCGAACCACCATAAGATACGGAGTTAAGAAAAGAAATGACAGATCCAATAGCCGATATGCTCACACGGATTCGCAACGCTATCCGAGCGAATCACCAGCGTGTTGATATCCCTGGCTCAAAGCTAAAGATGGAAGTGGCGCGAATCCTCAAGGAAGAGGGCTATATCAATAATTTTTCGGTCAAGGGCGAAGGCGTCAAATACATGATCCGTGTATTCCTACGCTATGACGCGAAGGGAACTTCGTCGATTACGCATCTGTCGAGAGTTTCGACACCGGGACGACGCGTTTATGTTGGTTCGGCCGATATTCCGAAGGTTCTTGGCGGATACGGTGTGAATATCGTTTCGACGTCAAAAGGATTGATGAGCGGAAAACGCGCCCGTGCAGAGCATGTAGGCGGCGAGATCTTAGCAGAGATTTACTAACAGTGATGAGTGATGAGTGATGAGTGATGAGATAAAGAGCATCACTCACCGTTTACCGCTCACAGTTCACCACTAAGAAGATTATGTCAAGAGTAGGAAAAAAACCGATCAGCATTCCGTCAGGTGTGACGGTGACGATCAATGATTCGCAGATGGAAGTCAAAGGGCCTAAGGGCACGTTGACGACCCCGATACCTGCGGGCGTTTCGTTCAAGCAGGAAGATGGTGTGTTGACCGCAGAGCGTGCGGGTGACGATCGGGCCGCGTTTCACGGTCTTGCGAGAGCTTTGGCAAACAACGCCGTCGTTGGTGTGACCGAAGGCTTCACAAAAGATCTGGATATCGTGGGCGTCGGTTACAAGGCCGATGTACAGGGCAAGAAGATCATGTTCTCGCTCGGATATTCGCACCCGATCGAATATGTTCTACCAGCCGGTATCGATGCTAAGGCTGAGCGCGTAAACACGAAAACATCGATCAATCAGTATCAGACGACCATCACGCTGAGCGGCATCGACAAACAGATGCTCGGCCAGGTCGCAGCGGAATTGAACCGACTAAGAAAGCCGGATGCGTACAAGGGCAAAGGCGTTCGTTATGCTGATAAATATTATAGATTGAAGCCTGGTAAGACAGGTAAATAGTTAGGATCAGCTTGATCTTCGACCTTGGATCTTTGACTTTTGATTCAAAGTTCTAAGATCAAAGGTCAAGATCAATGGATTTAAGATTATGGGACAGAAAAGTAGAGCAGTTGTTCGAGCGGGCGTACATAGCCGTATTCGTAAAAAGGTCAGCGGGACGGCTGAACGGCCGAGACTTGCGGTTTTCCGCAGTTTGAACCACATTTACGCACAGGTCATCGATGACAAAAGCGGCACGACGCTGGCAACTGCGTCGACGACCGAAAAATCGCTTGGCATCAAAGCCGGTGGCAATGTCGAGGCAGCAAAGAGCGTCGGCAAGGCGATCGCAGAGCGTGCCTTAACGGCAGGCGTGTCGAATGTTGTGTTTGACCGGGGTGGTTATCTTTACCACGGCCGTGTAAAGGCTCTTCTCGATGCGACGCGAGAGGCAGGGCTCAACAAAAACGAGACCGCGGCTAAGGAAAATAAGGAAGAGAGCAACAATAATGAATAAGCAGCGAATTTCTCCAAACGGATTGATCCTCAAAGATCAGCTGATCTCGATTAACCGAGTGACCAAGGTCGTTAAGGGCGGTAAGAATATGTCGTTCGCGGCGCTGGTCGTCGTCGGCGATGAGGCTGGACATGTTGGATTTGGAACCGGAAAGGCGAAGGAAGTGCCTAACGCGATCAAGAAAGCCGTCGAATCGGCAAAGAATAACCTGATCCGTGTCCCGCTTATCGACGGCACACTTCCGCACGAAATGATCGGAGAATACGGCGCAGGCCGAGTTTTGCTCAAGCCGGCTGCCGAGGGAACCGGTGTTATAGCAGGAGGTGCTGTTCGAGCGATCCTGCAGTCGCTCGGCGTGCATAACGTTCGTACTAAGATCCTCGGGTCAAACAATAATCATAACGTGATTCGCGCGACCTTTAACGGTTTGCTGCGGATGAAAGACCCGATGGAAGTTGCACGGCTTCGCGGAAAGCAGGTGGAAGAATTGGTTTAAGTTCAGTGTGCGCGATTTATCGCGTATTCGCATGAGAGGAACAAGCTAAAGCTTGCACTCAAAGCAAAAGATCATGGCAAAGAAAGCAGAAATAAACGCAGGCGGTGCGATCAAGATCCAGTATTACCGGAGCATGATCGGATACGCAAAAAAACAGAAAGAGATCGTCAAGGCTCTTGGTATCACCAAGCTCAACCAGACGGTAACGCGGCCCGACACGCCCGCCTCGCGCGGTATTGTCAATAAGGTGCCGCACTTGCTCAGAATTGTTGACTAGTTTCCGTAAGGTGAAAGAAGATGGCTTTATCATTAAATAATTTACATCCCGCTAAGGGCTCGACGCATAAGAAAAAGCGTGTCGGCCGCGGTCCGGGTTCGGGCCTTGGTAAAACTGCGGGCCGTGGACACAAAGGGCAGAAATCGCGTTCAGGCTATAGCAGCAAGATCGGATTCGAGGGCGGACAGATGCCTTTGCAGCGTCGCCTGCCAAAACGCGGATTTACAAATATCTTTAAGAAGCAGTGGATCGAGATCAGTTTAGCCAAGATCGAAGAGAATTTTCACGCAGGCGACGAAGTTACGCCCGAAATTCTCCACGAACGCGGCCTGATCAAAAAAGCAAAGCACGATCTCGTGATCCTCGGAACCGGTGAGGTCTCAAAATCGTTAAATATCTCGGCACACAGATTTACCAAGACGGCGAAAGATAAGATCGAGAAAGCCGGTGGCACGGCGACGGCAATCGTTAAGGTCGCAGAAGCCGCAGTCTAGGTAAGAATCACGCCTTTAGACCGACACTTAAGAGATCACGCCTAAAGGCGTAACTCTTGCTCAAACATATGGAGAAGTTTTTTAGCGCCGTACAGAACATGTTCAAGGTCCCTGAGCTGCGGAGGAGGATACTCTTCACGCTCGGGCTTCTGGCAGTTTATCGCTTTGGCGCCCACGTTCAGGCTCCCGGCATCAATGGTGCTCAACTCGAAAGGGTTTGGGGCGAAGTCGCGGGCACTTTGCTTGGCGTTCTCGACCTGTTCTCCGGTGGCAATTTCCGTACAATCTCGGTCTTTGCTCTTGGTGTGACGCCTTATATTACGGCGTCGATCATCATGCAGCTGTTGCCTGTGCTCTCGCCGGCGATGAAAAAGATCCAGGAAGAAGGCGAGGTCGGGCGTCAGAAAATGAACCAATGGACGAGGTACTCGACCGTCGTTCTCTGTGCGGTTCAGACATTCTTTGTAGCCACGTGGCTTTCGCGAAACAACATTATTGCCGATACCGGTTGGGCGACGGCAATGATCGTCATTACACTTACAACCGGAACTATCTTTGTAATGTGGCTGGGCGAGCAGATCACCGAGCGGGGGGTCGGAAACGGTATCTCGTTGCTGATCTTTGCCGGAATCGTCATCGGCCTACCAAATGGAGTAATTCAGGTGTCAGAGCGAGTTCGTGCGGGCGACCCGATGCAGACACTCGGTGTTGTATTTCTGGTTGTTGTGCTCGTCGCATTGATAGCGTTGGTTGTGTATGTCGAATCGGCCCGCCGCCATATCGCGATCAGCTACGCCAGCCGGCGTGTCGGAACGCAGACTTTTAGAGGACAGGAAACGACTCTGCCGCTCAAGATCAATATGGGCGGCGTTATTCCGGTGATCTTTGCGTCATCTGTTCTGGCTATGCCGCAGACATTATTCTCAGCGTTTCCGGCTGACCCGAACGATCCGACATCGACATGGTCTAAGGTTGCGGTGTTCTTTACTCAGTTCCACGGCGGCGATCCGTATTACGAACTCGTGTTCCTGTCGTTGATCGTAATCTTCACGTTCTTTTACATCACGATCATCTTCAATACGGATGAGGTTGCGGACAACCTGCGTAAGCATGGTGGGTTTATTGCCGGTATCAGGCCCGGTGCTCCGACTGCCGAATATCTTAATTCGATCCTGACGCGTTTGACGACAGTCGGTGCCTTGTATCTGGCGTTCGTAGCATTCGCACCGCAACTGCTTCTGAGCGGATTTAAGGTCGCGAGGCTACCGTTTGTCGGCACGTCGATCGATAACTTTTTGACAGCGACACCCGGATTGAGCTGGATACCGACGGGCCTTGGCTACCAATTCTTCTTTGGCGGCACGAGCTTGCTGATCCTTGTCGGCGTCGCGATGGATACCGTCGCACAGATCGAGGCTCAACTCGTGATGCGAAATTACGAGGGTTTCCTCGGATCGGGATCGCGACTTCGGGGCCGCAGAAGCTAGGAGATTTAGCCACAGAGAACACAGAGATCACAGAGAAGGCCTGTTATTCTCTGTGATCTCTGTGGTCTCTGTGGCAAGTGGTTTTAATGGATAAGATCATTGTATTGATAGGAGCACCTGGGGCGGGCAAGGGTACGCAGGCAAGGTTGTTGCAGGAACGTCGCGGTATTCCGCAGATCTCGACTGGAGACATGTTTCGCGAGATGAAAACACTCGATACACCGCTTGCTCTAGAGGTCCAGGCGATCATGGCTTCGGGAAAGCTAATCTCGGATGACATTACCTATCGTATTGTTCGAGAGCGGACCTCAAAGTCAGACACGGCTGGAACTTACGTACTTGACGGTTATCCGCGAACGGCGGTCCAAGCGGAACAACTCGAGGAACTTGCGAAAGAGCAGGGCAAAGAGATACAGGCTATCGAGGTCGATGTTGACCGAGCCGAATTGATGAAACGCCTTACGGGGCGGCGAAGCTGTCCGGTGTGCGGCGAGATATATAATATTTATTCGAAACCGCCTGAACGCGACGGCTTTTGCGATGATCATCCGGAGGCCGCGTTAGATCATCGGGCCGATGATTCGGAGGAGAAGGTAAAGGTTCGGCTTGAGACATATGATGAATTGACCAAGCCGCTGCTGGATTACTACGAAAAGTCGGGCCGATTAAGAAAGATCGACGGTACCGGCGAGATCGAGGACATTTACAGCGAGATCGATGGGCTTGTATAGATCCATCGCCGCTTTGTTTGGCAAAAGAATGATAATCGCGAAATCGGCAAAGGACCTCGATAAGATGCGAGCTGTCGGCGAATTGATCGCTGAGGTTCGTGAGTCTTTGCGGGCGTTGGTTGAGCCGGGCATTTCGACGATGGAACTGAACGACGCGGCCGACAAGATGATCCGCGACGCGGGAGCGATACCGACATTCATTGGTTATCATGGCTTTCCGTATGCGATTTGCGCATCGGTGAATGATGAGATCGTTCACGGTTTTTCAAAAAAGACGCCCCTAAAGGATGGGGATATCGTTTCCCTCGATATGGCGGCGACATTCAACGGGTTTGTCGGCGATACGGCAATGACTTTGCCGGTCGGTGAGATCACCGCCGAATTGAGACAATTGATCCGTGTTACCGAGGAATGCCTCGAGCTTGGTATTAAAGCGGCACGCGTTGATAATCGGGTCGGCGATATAGGTTGGGCTGTTCAGCAGCACGCTGAAAAATATGGTTACGGCATCGTCCGCGACTACACCGGACACGGGATCGGGCGGCAGATGCATGAATCGCCGCAGATTCCGAACTACGGCAGAGCGGGAACTAAGGAGAGAATTCGTGCCGGATATTGTTTTGCGATCGAGCCCATGCTTAATCTTGGAACGGCCGAGACAAAGACATTGAGCGATAAGTGGACAGTCGTGACATTGGACGGCAAGCCTTCGGCGCACGCCGAACACACGCTTGCGGTAACACCCGACGGTCCGGAGATATTGACGCTTACCAAAGAGCAGAAACGGAGCAGGCAGTCTAAGCGAATGGAAACTGCCTCCGCCTGACTTGAAAAAGCTGGCGGTAATCAGTAATATTAAGAGTTTGTCCAACCATTCAGCCGGTTGGAGACATGGGTATGTCTAAGGAAGAAGCGATCGAGGTCATGGCGACCGTGCTGGAAACATTGCCAAACGCAATGTTCAAGGTGGCTGTGGATGATAACGACCACGAGGTTTTGGCCCACGTTTCGGGTAAAATGCGAAAGAATTTTATTCGCATCTTGCCGGGCGACAAGGTTCAAGTTGAACTTTCGCCCTACGATCTAAAACGCGGGCGAATTACCTATCGCTATAAATAGGCGGGTAAAGAAAATGAAAGTACGGCCTTCAGTAAAGAAAATGTGTGACAAGTGCAAGGTGATTCATCGCAAGGGCATCGTGCGTGTAATTTGCGAGAATCCGAAACACAAACAGCGTCAGGGTTAAGTTTTAGGAGTAAATATGGCTCGTGTAGCAGGAGTTGATCTACCGCCCAATAAGAGGGCACAAATTGGAATGACCTACATCTATGGTGTGGGTAAATCGCGTGCGACCGCGATCCTCGAGCAGGCCGGCATTGGCATTGATCACAAGATCAAGGACCTCGATGAGGATCAGTTAAATAAGATCCGAGCGATCCTCGACGCCGAGGGCGATATCGAGGGCGACCTCAGAAAGCGTGTCCAGATGGACATCAAGCGGCTGATGGACATTGGCTGCTACCGCGGCCTGCGTCATCGCCGCAGTCTTCCGGTTCGCGGACAACGAACACACACTAACGCACGTACAAGAAAAGGCCCGCGTAAAGCGGCCGTGGCTAAGAAAAAGGCACCAGGTAAGAAATAGTTGTCAGTGGTCGGTGGTCCGCAAGATCGCTGGGCACTGACCACGGGCCTCTGAGTACTGATTAACATGGCAAAAGCAGCAGCAACGAAAAAGAAGACTTTCAAGAAGAAAGAGAAAAAAAATATTCCGGTGGGGATCGTTCATATTGCGGCGTCGTTCAATAACACGCTGATATCGATCACCGATACCCAGGGAAACCTAGTGGCACAATGTTCGTCGGGAGCTCGCGGATTCCGAGGTTCGCGAAAAGGGACACCGTTTGCTGCTCAGCAGGCTGCGTCTGAGGTCGCTCGGAAAGCGACTGACGCAGGAATGCGTGAGGTCGAGGTTCGGGTCAAAGGCCCGGGCGGCGGCCGTGAGTCGGCAATTCGTGCGATCGCTCAGGCTGGTATTCGCGTGACGATGATCCGCGACACCACGCCGATCCCACACAACGGATGCCGTCCGCCAAAGCGCCGACGCGTCTGATCTTTGGTCTTGGGCCTTAGGTCTTTGGTTTTTGATTTTCCGCCGGAAATCGCCGGCAACTGTACGATCGAAAGGAAGACGGGAAACGAGCATTTCCTGTAAACTTTTTCGCAAAAATAGGATTTGGACTTATATGGCCCGACGTCTTTGAAAGTCAAAGACCAAAAGCCAAATACCAAAAACCATTTTTGCTGAAGGCAAAAAACATTATGGCTAGATATAGAGATGCGGTGTGCCGGCTGTGCCGCCGCGAAGGTGCAAAGTTATTCTTAAAGGGCGATCGCTGTTTCAAACCCTCATGTGCGATCGAAAAACGCGGAACCAACCCGCCGGGACAGCATGGTGCTGCTCGTCGCAAGATGCTCCAAGGCTATGGCGAGCAGCTTCGCGAAAAGCAAAAGGTAAAGCGCATCTACTTCATCCTCGAAAAGCAGTTTCGGACCTACTTCGAAAAAGCGCGTCAACAGAAAGGTGTTACCGGCGAAATTCTCCTGTCGATGCTCGAACGTCGCTTGGATAATGTTGTTTACCGGTCGGGTTTCTCGACCTCGCGTCGTCAGGCTCGCCAGCTCGTAAATCACGGACACGTTACGGTCAATGATCGTAAGGTCGATATTCCGTCGTTTCAGGTAAAAGCGGGTGACGTCGTTGCGATCAAGGATCGAAGCCACAAGAACCCTCACGTCGAGGGTGCTTGGGCAACCGCGGGTGGCCGTGGACGGCCGCAATGGCTGAGTGCAGCAGGCAAGGACTTGAGCGTTCAGGTGTCGGGTTTACCGACCCGCCAGGATATCGACGCAAATATCAACGAGCAGTTGATTGTCGAGTTGTATAGTAAATAGTAATTGACTGAGTTGGCCGAAGTATCCGGTTCCGAGAGTTTGTTCTTGCTATAGACGACCCGGGGACAAAGCTAACTCATATGACCGTTTAAAAAGAACAAATATGACACAGACTAATTGGACAGATTTCCAAATGCCGAGCCGCTTAAATGTCGATACTGAGACATTGACGGACCGTTATGGCAAGTTTCATGCGGCTCCCTTCGAGCGTGGCTTTGGCACGACCGTCGGCAATTCTATCCGCAGAGCCCTGCTCTCATCGATCGAGGGAGCGGCCATCACCGCTGTCAAGATAGAGGGCGTCGAACACGAATTCTCGTCGATCAAAGGCGTCGTCGAAGATGCGACGGACGTTATCCTAAATTTAAAGCAGGTGCCGATCACGCTTCACAGCGGTGGGCCAAAGACTCTTTCGATAAGCAAGAAAGGCGCCGGAATTGTAACGAGCGCCGATATCGAGACTGACGGCGACGTAGATATTTTGGACGCGAGCGTTCACATCGCGACGATCAGTGCGGGTGGCTCACTCAATGTCGAGATGCGGCTCAAGCAGGGACGCGGATATGTCTCGGCTGAATTTAATAACGACGAAGACCTCTCGGTTGGCTATATTCCGATCGATTCGGTTCACACGCCGATCAAGAAAGTTAACTACAACGTCGATCAGACGCGTCAGGGTTCGAATACGGAATTTGACCGTTTAACGCTCGAAGTTTGGACCGACGGTAGTGTCGCTCCGGAAGATTCGATCGGCCTGGCAGCGAAGTTGGTCAAGGATCATATGTCGATCTTTATCAATTTCGAAGAGGAAGAAGAAGAATACAAATATGAGGACATCGCACGTCCGCCGCTCATGCGAAACGACCTGCTGGACAAGTCGGTCGATGAACTTGAGCTGTCGGTGCGTTCGTACAACTGCCTCAAGAATGCCGACATTCGCTCGATCCGTGATCTGATCCGACGCAGCGAAAAAGACATGCTTGGCACAAAGAATTTTGGCAAGAAATCGCTGACCGAGATCAAGGACATGCTTCACGGCATGGGCCTCGATTTTGGAATGGATTTTGACGAACAAGGAAATCCGATCCCGGGATCGGGCGGACGGGATCTAGACTAGTCTGGCGTCTTGAGTCTTAAGTCGTGAGCAGGAAGCTCCGGCTTAAGACTTACGACTCAAGACTCAGGACTTGAAGAGAAATGAGACACTTAAAAGCACATCGTAAACTCGGACGCACCACGGAACATCGCATGTCGATGCTTCGCAATATGGCGACGTCGCTGATCAATGCGGACAAGGAACACATCGTGACCACCATTCAAAAGGCTAAGGAATTGCGTCCTTTTGTCGAGAAGGTGATCACGCTCGCCAAAAAAGCACAGGGGCTTGAGGGACGCGAAGGCTCGCTCCGCGAAGTTCATCTTCGCCGTCAGGCCGCGAGGTTCTTTCACGCCGGTAATGGCACGTTCAAGCTTGAGCAGAGCCGCTTTCGCGGTAAAAAAGGTGAGGCAAAAGAGCCGATCGAGCGTACCGCTGGTGTTAAGGCTGTTCAACGCCTTTTCAGCGAACTTGGAGTGCGGTATAAAGACCGTACGGGCGGTTATACCCGTATAATCAAGCTCGGCCGCCGTCAGGGCGACAATGCCGAGATGGCGGTGATCGAACTGGTCGACAACCCACGCGAATTAGCCGCGAAGGGCTAATTTTTTCGGAGGCTAGCCAATATGTCCGATACATCGGGTTCAGCAAAGGCAAAGACGGAAGAAAAAGTGGACGAAAAGAAAAGCGTGAAAAAGCAGATCGGTGATCCGTCGTTTAACATGGACGAGCTGCAGGCTCTTGCTGCTCTCGTCAATGAGCACGGGTTTACGGATTTTGAGTTTGAGAACGAGAATATTCGCGTCCGGTTGAGCAAGACAGCCGCACAGCAGGCAGTTCAGGCCGCCGCTCCGGTTGCCACGCCGGCCTCTGCACCAGTTGCGGCCCCGACCGCTGAAGTTGCTGCCGAGCCGGCCGTCGATCCTGATGCAGGATTGTTCAAGATCACATCGCCGATCGTCGGTACATTTTATCGTTCGCCCGGCCCGGACAAAGACGCTTACGTTAGCGAGGGCAGCAATGTCTCGCCCGAAACGACCGTCTGCATTGTTGAGGCGATGAAGTTGATGAACGAAATTCAGGCCGAGGTCTCGGGCGAGGTCGTCAAGATCTACGTGCAAGACGGCCAGCCGGTCGAATACGGCCAGCCACTATTTGGCATACGAAAATAGTTATTAACCGCAGAGACGCGGAGACGCAGAGGAATTTGAGAGCTAGATCCTTTCTTATTTTATCTTCTCTGCGACTCAGCGTCTCTGCGGTTTAGGATTGCTTAATGCGTGAGATCAAGAAAATATTGATCGCCAATCGCGGCGAGATCGCGATCCGGGTCATTTGGACGTGCAAGGAGATGGGCATTAAGACCGTCGCCGTTCATTCCGAGGCTGATCGCGACGCTTTGCACGTTCGATATGCGGACGAGGCGATCTGTATCGGCGGTGCTCCGTCGGCGGAAAGCTATCTTAATATCCCATCGATAATCAGTGCGGCCGAGATAACGAATGTCGATGCGATCCATCCCGGTTATGGCTTCTTGGCCGAATCCGCGACATTTGCGAAGGTCTGCGAGGACTGCAACATCAAGTTTATCGGCCCACGGGCTGACGTGATCGCGATGATGGGCGATAAGGTCGAGGCTCGGCGGACGATGACCGCTGCAGGCGTTCCGATCTTGCCGGGCAGCCCGGACCCAATCGAGTCTCCGGAAGAAGCAAAGAAACTTGCACTTGAGATCGGTTTCCCATTGATCATCAAGGCTGCGGCCGGCGGGGGCGGTCGCGGAATGCGTATCGTGCGGGAAGAAAGCGAACTCGCGACTAATCTCGAACTCGCCCAGACCGAGGCTCTTAATGCTTTTAAAAATGGCTCGGTATATATTGAGCGATATATCGAGCGTCCAAGACACATCGAGATTCAGGTTCTCGCCGACGAACACGGCAACGTCATCCATCTCGGTGAACGCGAATGTACGATCCAACGCCGCCACCAAAAGCTGCTCGAAGAAGCTCCGTCACCCGCGATCTCAAAGGAGCTTCGCGAACAGATGGGAGCCGTCGCTGTAAAAGCGTGTCAGGAGATTGGTTACTCAAGTGCCGGAACGTTTGAGTTTCTCCTAGATGAAGACAACAGTTTCTACTTCATGGAGATGAATACGCGTATTCAGGTCGAGCATCCGGTGACAGAAATGGTCACGCTCGCCGATATCGTTCGTAATCAGATCCGCATAGCGACTGGCGACAACATTGGTTATCGACAGGACGAAGTTGAGATCACGGGCCACTCGATCGAGTGCCGCATCAATGCTGAGGATCCGGTCAAATTCACGCCGAGCCCGGGGCGGATCACGGCGTTCAATATCCCCGGCGGCCCCGGCATTCGCGTCGATACGGCCGTTTATCCGGGATATGTCGTGCCGCCATATTACGATTCGATGATCGCAAAACTGATCGTTCATGCACGCACTCGTGAACTCGCAATCGCCCGTATGCAGCGTGCACTTGACATGATGGTTGTCGAGGGAATTAAGACCACGATCCCGCTTCATCAGCGGATCATGGTGGATGAGAATTTCCGGAAAGGGAACTTCTCGACCAAGTTTATGGAAGAGTTTAAGTATGAGGTCTAAAATTGCCCTTAGTGCTTGAATATGTTAGATTTATCAGAACAATTAGAGATAGTTGTTTAGTTTTTGGAATACAAATTTCGCGGTTACCGCACCCGTTTGCGGAGTTACTGCGAGCAACAGGAGAGACTGATTACAGTAAGAAAATATGTCGACAGTAAAAGAGTTAAAAGAACAAATTGTAGGTGACTACAAGACGCACGAATCGGATACAGGTTCGTCGCAGGTGCAGATCGCGTTGCTCACGCAGCGTATCAACGAATTGACCGCCCACTTTAAGATCCATAAGAAAGATAACAATTCCCGACGTGGCTTGCTGCAATTGGTCTCGCGTCGTAGAAAATTGCTTGATTACCTCAAGCGTCGTGATATTAACGAATACCACGAGATCATTAAGAAACTCGGCATACGCCGATAGATGGCAAAAGTAAAAAGGTAAAGAGCAGAAAATGAATGTTTTGGTCTTGCCTTTTTACTTTTAATACTTGAATTAGGCTTCTTCGAGCCAAGATGAAATAAAGATCCTTTTCGAAGAATTGCCGGAGGCTGCTGAACGTGACAGCGAGAAATGCCAAAGGACAAATCAGGATCTCGTCTAATGAGACACTGCAAAGGCGAAAGAGCTTCACGGCATGCTCTTTCGTCTTTGTTTTTAAGGAATACAAATGACAAAAAAATATTTAAGCGAATCGATCAAGCTTGGAAACCAAGACCTGATCGTTGAAACCGGTAAGGTTGCCAAGCAGGCCGATGGTTCGGTCGTAATTCGATATGGAGACACGATGCTGTTGGTTGCGGCCGTTTCAGCACGTACGGCTCGGGAAGGGCTTGACTTTTTTCCGCTCACGGTTGAATACCGTGAAAACTCTTTCGCGGCTGGCCGCATTCCCGGAAACTACTTTCGTCGCGAAGGCCGTCCCGGAGAAAAGGAAATTCTCACCTGCCGCATGATCGACCGTCCGATCCGGCCGCTGTTCGCAGATGGATATCGGTTTGAAACGCAGGTCGTCGCCTCGGTCATCTCGTCGGATGCCGAGAACGATCCGGATGTGATCGCCATCACAGGAGCTTCGTGCGCACTTTATCTCTCGGACATTCCGTTCAACAATCCGATCGCCGGTATCCGTATCGGCCTTATCGATGGCAAGTACCTGATCAACCCGACCTTTGACGAACGCCGTGAATCAGAGCTCAATCTGATAGTGGCCGGAACCGAAGAGGCCATCTGCATGGTTGAATGCGAGGCTAACGAGGTCGATGAGAAGGTCATGGTCGAGGCATTGATGCTTGCTCACCGCGAGATCAAACGGCTCTGTCTGTGGCAGAAAGAGCTTGGCAAAGCACTCCAGATTAAGAAGCGTGAATTCGTTGTTCCAGAGCTTGATGCCCATATAGTCGCGGATGTCGAAAAGACATGGACGGACAAACTCCGCAAGGCTTTAGATTCGACCGGACGCGAAAAGATCGAGGTCTATGCTGGGCTGGACGAACTAAAGAAAGAGGTTGTCGAAAGCTATCCAGAGGACGATCCTGGTGCTCGATCCACGGCGGGCAAGGCTTTTGGCCAGCTCAAAGAAAAGATCTTTCGCGAGGACATGCTCGGCAACAAGCGTCGTCCCGATGGACGTAAGTTCTCAGAAATACGCCCGATAACGGCGGAGGTTGGGTGGCTTCCCCGAGTTCACGGTTCGGCCCTTTTTACACGCGGTGAAACGCAGGCGATCGTTACAACGACGTTGGGAACGAAAATGGATGGGCAGTTCATGGACGATCTTGAGAAAGGCACTGTGGATCGGCGGTTCATGCTGCATTATAATTTCCCGCCATATTCAGTTGGTGAAACCGGCAGATTTGGCAGTACATCGCGTCGCGAGACAGGTCACGGCAACCTAGCAAGGCGCGCGATCATGTCGGTCCTGCCCGAGGAAGCTGATTTCCCATACACGATCCGCATCGTTTCGGATATCACAGAGTCGAATGGCTCGTCGTCGATGGCATCGGTCTGCGGCGGCATCCTGAGCCTGATGGACGCTGGTGTCCCCATCAAGAAGCCAGTCGCCGGTGTTGCGATGGGCCTCGTTATGGAAGGGAATCGTTATGCGATCCTGTCGGACATTGCTGGTGCCGAAGATCACTACGGCGACATGGATTTCAAGGTCACCGGAACCGAGGACGGCATCACTGCTCTTCAGATGGACATCAAGATCGGCGGCATCAACGCGATGATCCTGCAGGAAGCACTGGAACAGGCCAAAAAGGGCCGTCTCCACATTCTCGAGATCATGATGCAGGCGATCGCTGAACCGCGTGAGGATATCTCGCCGTTCGCCCCGCGGATCATCACGATGCAGATCAATCCTGAGAAGATCCGTGATGTTATCGGTAAAGGCGGCAGCGTTATCCGATCGATCACCGAAGAGACGGGTGCCAAGATCGATATCGATGACGATGGTACGATCTCGATCGCGTCGGCCGACGGCGAAGCCGCTCAGGCCGCTATCGCTCGTATCAAGGCGATCACAGCCGAGGCTGAGATCGGTGAGACGTATATGGGCACGGTTTCGCGGATCGTTGATTTCGGTGCTTTTGTCGAAATCCTCCCAGGTCTTGACGGCCTGCTGCACATCTCAGAGATATCTGATCGTCGTGTCAAAGACGTGCGTGACGAACTCAAGGAAGGCCAGCAGATACTGGTCAAATGTATCGGTAAGGAAGGCAACAAGGTCAAGCTTTCCAGAAAGGCGATCCTTTCTGAGGAAAAGGCGAAATCTGCTCCGGAAGATGAGTAAGTGGGTGCAAAAGCCCGCGCGTAAGCAAGGGCGAAACACTCTACCTATTTTCCACTAATATCTTCCCAATATTCGGGAATCCCAGGCCGGTTACTACTATCTTGTGGTAGCCGGTTTATTTTTTGAAATATATCGGTAAAAAAAGAGTGATTTTATTGGAAAACCTCTGGCATTAGAGATATTTTCCCATTGAAATAGCGAATTTATTGTATTTTGGATCGGAAAATACCTAAAAGAACGTGCTTTTTAAGCTTGGTTTTGTTATATTTTCCGGACAGCCCCCAAAATCAATCTTTCAGTGAGTGCCAACCGAACTGTGAAGACCTTATGGTCTTTATCGTTAATACCGTTTAGTCAGGTTACCGAACATGAGAAACATAAACATAAGAGTACTACTCTCGGCCCTTTGCGTGGCGTCCATTCTAACGGCGTTCACAAAGGTTGATGCGGCTCCGATCAAATTTGATCAGGTTGTTCAGGTCGTAAACGCTCGGCCTGATAAAGCCAACACAGGCTCGATCTCGAGGCTTATGGTCGGGAACAACTATTCGTTCCTTATCAGCGGCGACGATGACGACGATGACATCAAGAAGCCCGTGCAAAAGCCGCAGGATGGCCGCGTGATCACCGAGACAAGGACGGACATTGTCATTGACGATGCATGCGATTGCGAAGAAGAGGTTGTCACCAGGCGTGGGTTTCCAAAATGGGCACTCCTCGGCCTAGCAGCGATTCCGATCGCCTTTATCCTGATCAAGCGAAAAAAAGATACGCCGACTCCGACTGGCACGCAGACGCCTCCAACGACTCCGACGCCGACGCCATCCGCGACGCCAACTCCGTCCGGCTCGCCGACCCCGACGCCGAAAGTCACCCCGAGTCCGACTCCGCCCGAGCCGGTTCCGGAACCAATGACGATCCTTCTCTTTGGTACAGGGCTCGCATCGATCGGTCTCGCTGCCCGACGCAAGTTTGGCAAAAAAGGCGAGAAGTCGGATGAAAAAGAGGAAGAATAGAGTTATTATGATGCCGTAAGCCGCCGGGGAGTATCCGGCGGCAGTTCGGCATCGCACCGTTTGTAGTAGAGGAAAGAAAAATGCGAGTGAACAGATACAACTTTTTATTTGTGATCGGCCTGATATTGATGCTTGGCGTTTCGAGCACATTCGCCTTTGGTGAAGTTTCGAGCTTGAGCATATATGTCATCGATAAAAAGGACAATAAGATCCCCAAGGACATGGGAGCCCTGACCGTCAAAACAAATGAGGTCGCGTATCCCGTTCGGGTCGATGGCCAGTATGTCGGGATGAGCGGCGTGGGAACGGCTGCGGAATTTTACCTAACGCCGGGATTTCACATGGTCGAGGTCGCCGGTCCTGATGGTAAGGTTTGGACAAAAGAGATCGAGATCATTCGCGGCAAAAAGAACTGTGTCTGCCTTAAGATCGTAAAAGAAACGATCTCAAAGGCGTGCCCATACAGATTCACACTCGACGGTCCGGACCGCATTAATGAGGGCGACCTTGTTACATTCGCGGCGATCAATCAGGGCACGGCTCCGATCCCTCTGCGTTATGCATGGAAGGTTTCGAACGGACGCGTCACGAGTGGACTTGGGACGCCGTCGATCACAGTCGATTCGACCGGCCTCGGCAACAAAACGATCAACGCGGAACTCGATGTCAACGACGATGTCTATGACAATCGCTGCCGTCAGGTGATCTCGGTTCCAACCGAGGTAATTCCGCCGCCGCCAATCAAAGTGGTCGAGCCTTTCCGCTGTGATGAATTCGAAGCCAAGGCTCCGGATGATGACAAAGCCCGCTTTGACAACTGCGTCATTCAGGCTCAGAACACGCCGGACGCCCAGATATATGTAATTATCTATCCTGGAACCGACCGAAACAGCATGACGCGATATACCTACGACCGCCTGTCCAAACGGGCACTCGATTACATGGTGAAGGTGCGAGGATTCGATCCGAGGCGAATATCAGTCGTCAAGGGCGGCCCACGCGTCAAGACGACCTACGAAGTGTGGATCGTCCCTCCGGGAGCGAATCCGCCGGTTGTGCAGTAATGATCAGTTATTCGTGATGATCAAGAGGCCTCCTGAAAATGGCGGCCTCTTTCTATTGCCTGAGTGTAGAAAGTCATTTCCCTACAACGCCTTCAACCTAGTTATGATCTCATCGGATTCCTTTATCTTAAGGAGGAACTGGCCGATCCGGCCTGAGTCCGATGGCATCAACGTTCCGTTCTCCTGCATTTGCAGAAACACGTTAAGTCCTTTCTGATACCACGAACGTGCACTCTTGAGTCGCTTGATGCGATTGGAATTGCCCTCTGTAGCGGATCTTTTCGTGTCGATGTCACCAAGTTTTTCGTAGCAGAGTGCGAGGTTGCGGCGGTAGACTACATTACTGGAATCGGTTGCAACCATGGATTCAAAGATTGAAAGCGCCTGACGGCCAGATTCCTCTGCCGAGTTAAGCTCTCCGGTGTTAGTCAGTGCTTCCGCAAAATCAGCGTATCCGACGGCAAGATCAAATTTTGCCTGAGCATTTGTCGGATCGTCGGTCGCAAAAGCTTGCCGAATATCGAGTGCCTTTCGCCGGGCGTCCAGAGCCCCGCCAAAATCCTTGGCCTTGGTAAGGAGATTTCCGAGTTGATAAAATGCAAACCCGACGTCGCGCCTACCCCTTGCGCTGCTCGGATCTTGTGCGGAGAGTGCCTCAAGGATAGCGATTGCCTTGCGAATATTCTCTTCGCCTGGGGCGGGCAGTGGCCCTTCCGCAGTCCCAACTTTCAAATACGCTATCGCGGTGCTCCGCCGCATTTTGTTATTATCCGGATCCTTCTCCAAAAGATCCTGCCTAATCTCCAGTGTTCTGCGATAACTTCGTAGTCTGGCCGCTTCGTCATCCGCGCGACCGAGCCCATCGCCCAGTGCTTCATGGGCCCGAGCCAGTTCGTCGAGTATAAACGTATCGTTAGGCTTTGCTTTGTCGAGCCGTTCAAAGATCGCCAGCGAACGCTGGTAGGCGTCGATTGACCCGTCAATATCTCCTTTTTGTTCAAGGATGTCACCAAGGGATCGATAACTTTTGCCGAACTCTGTTTCCGTTTCAAGATCCGGCTTGGTAATATTCAGAGACTCGCGAATAGCGATCGCCTTTCGATAGCTCGCCAGAGCACCTTCGGTATCACCGAGATTACCGACATAGGGATTCCCTTGAATGTCTCCGACCTTCTCATAAGCCGTTGCCAATTCCCTCTGGAGTGACGGATCGTCGGTTGCTTCGATAGACAGGCTGTCGAGATACGCGAGTGCTCGTGTCACCAGAAGGTTTCGGGTTGGCGTCGAACCCGGTAGTTTTTCTACCGAATCGTGGATCTCGAACATGAAAGAATTCGCTAATTGACGAACCTCAGCAAAACGCCTCTCGGCCCGGACACGCTGCTGCTGAGCTTCGCGAGCCTGCCAGGCAGTCGTGATTATTCCTGCGATCAGGATCAAGCCGATCGCGACCACGGACATTACTCCGATCCAATGCCGCCGAATAAACTTTGACGAACGGTACGCAAGCGTGTCGTCGGTAGCCGTGATCGGTAAACCCATCAAGTGGCGCTCAATATCATCTGCAAACTGCTCGACCGACCGATAGCGACGCTCCGGTTCCGGACGCATAGCCATCAGAACGATGTTATCGATGTCGCCACGGAGAGACTGGCGGAGTTTGGCCTTCATTCTCTGAGGTCCGACGTCATCCATCTTTCGGACCTTTGAGCTGGGCTTTTCAGGCTCAGAACCCGACGCGATCTCGATCATTTTCTCGAATGTCAGCGAGTCATAATTGAATGGCCGCGAACCGGACAAAAGCTCATACAAGACCACGCCGAGGCTGTAAATATCCGATGCGGTCGTTATCGTCTCGCCGCGGATCTGCTCGGGTGAAGCATAAGCCGGCGTTAGGGCACGAAAATTCGAGGCAGTGAGGATATGGTCCTTTTCGATATCAAGTATCTTTGCGAGGCCAAAATCAAGCAGCTTTGGCTCGCCGTCAGGTGTTACGAGGATGTTTGACGGTTTTATGTCCCGATGAACTATCAGGTTGCCGTGCGCGTAGGCAAATGCACGGCAGATCTTGAGGAATACCTGTAGACGTTCGTCGATCGACAGGTTATGGTCGTCGGCGTGTTTGATCAGTGATTCGCCCTCGACATACTCCATAACCAGATATGAGAGCCCATCGTCGGTCACGCCGCCATCCAGAAGGTGTGCAATATTCGGGTGCGTCAAACCGGCAAGGATCTGACGTTCCTGACGAAAGCGGTCAAGACTTTCTCGGCCAAGAAACGCGCTGCTGACGACTTTTATCGCGACTTCCTGCTGAAATTCACCGTCATCGCGGTTTGCGAGGAACACAGTGCCCATTCCTCCGCGGCCTATCTCACGGACTATACGGTAATGGCCAATAACTTTATCGACCGTCGGTTCATCATCGGTCGGCAGCGCATTGGCGACAGTGAATGCGGGCTCCTCGATGAAATTTTCAACCTCGTCATTAGATCGCAGTAAAGCCTCAATTTCTCTGCGTAATTCTGAATCGTCAATACAGGCTTGATCTAAATATGCACTCCTTTCAGCCTCGGCAAGGCCGACGGCGTGCGAAAAGATCTCTTTGATCTGCGCCCAGGTTTTCGCGTCCATAGATCAACCTTTCATTCGGTTGTATAACCAGGCCTTGGCGACCTGCCAGTCACGTTTTACGGTAGAATCGGAAATATTGAGAGCGTGAGCGGTTTCCTCGATCGTCAAACCGCCAAAGAACCGGAGCTCGACGATACGTGCCTGCTGTGGGTCAAATGAGCCAAGCTCCAAAAGCGCGTCGTCAAGCCCGATAAGGTCGACGTTGTTGTGGTTCGGAAAGCTAACGGCTTCGTCAAGAGCGATCGTGCGAAGTCCGCCGCCACGTTTAAGGGCATTCCGTTCGCGTGCGTGATCGACCAATATCTTTCGCATCATCTGTGCAGCCGCCGCAAAGAAATGTGCACGATTCTGCCAAGAAACATTTTTCCAATCGACAAGCTGAATATACGCCTCGTGAACTAGAGCGGTCGCCTGCAACGTGTGATCGCTCCGCTCATTCTTCATATAACCGTGAGCGAGACGCCGCAGTTCGTCATAAACGAGTGCCAACAACCGCTCAGGCGCGGTTTCATCTCCGGCTCCGATAGCCTTAAGCATTTGTGTTACATCGTGCTGAATTGACATCGTGTTTCCGGGAGAACAAACAGATTATATGCGAAGAAAGCAAGATCCAAACATCTATTGCGAGCATTTGACCCATTTTTTGAGTCTTTTCCGCCTTGTACGGCAAAGATCAAACACTAAAGGGGACCCGATGAACACTTATTCGACCAGCGATTCACAAACCGCAAGAATCCGAAATAGCTCCAAGCTTCCAACTGTACTCTTATGCCTGGGTTTGTTACTAGGCCCATTATCTGGACAATTCAATAGTTCGTCTGCCGAATCGAGCGTTGACGAAGGTGGTACTGGCACCAACGGAAAGATCGCCTTCACAAGTAATCGAAACGGGAATAATGAAATTTACTCGATGAACTCCGACGGTACTTCGCAGACGCGCTTGACGAACAATACCGCATCCGACACTCAACCGGCATGGTCGCCAGACGGTACCAGAATCGCATTCATTAGCAATCGCGACGGCAATTTTGAGCTTTATGTAATGAATGCGGATGGGTCTGGGCAGACGAGATTTACGACGACAGCTGCGGAAGAGGATCGCCCCACATGGTCGCCCGACGGAACAAAAATATTATTCGTCACCGACCGCGACGGGAATTTTGAGATCTACACCATCAATTCGTCCGATGGAAGCGCCCCAACCAACGTGACTAACAACGGGGCCTACGACTCCGATCCTACCTGGTCGCCCGATGGTAGCCAGATTGCCTTTGTGAGCAATCGGCCATCGGGAGGTCAATTTCAGGTGTTCAAGATGAACGCAAACGGTACGGGGCAAGTAAATATTTCGAATGCTTCCGGATCGTCGAACTTCCAATGTGCGTGGTCACGTGACGGCTCAAAGATCTTCTTTGTAAGTGACCGTGACGGCAACAGCGAGGTGTATTCAATGAATCCCGATGGCTCTGCTCAAACAAGGTTAACTAACAACGCGGCGCTAGATTGGGAACCGGGTGGTTCGCCGGACGGGGCGAAGATCGTATTCGAGACTACGCGCGACGGCAATAACGAGATATACGTCATGAACAGCAATGGCTCAGGCCTAATAAACCTGAGCATGATAACGGGAAACGACCGGTTCCCTGACTGGGCACCAGCGACTTCGACCCCCACGCCAACCCCAACAAACACACCGACTGCAACGCCGACCAGTACACCGACAGCGACACCAACGGCAACCCCAACTGCAACACCTACGGCAACACCAACCGCGACACCGACACCGACACCGGGCGGAGGGTTTGAGGGCGATGTTGCTCCGAGACCGAATGGAGATGGTATTGTGCTTTCGACCGATGTGACTCAAATGCGACGGTTTGCTACCGGGCTCGATACTCCGGGCGCTGGCACGAACGAGGCACAGCGGGCCGATTCTGCTCCTCGGGTAACGAGCGGTGACGGGATCATCAATTCCAGCGACGTTATCCAGGCGAGACGATATGCGACTGGACTCGATCCATTGACGGATGCTGGTGGCCCGGCTGGACCCTCACCTGTATCTGAGGGGATCGCGGAGGTCATTAATGATGCCTATGCCTACTTCTTTGGGCGTGAGATCAGAGTCGGTGAGGTCAAAGCTGTGAATGGCGAATCGGTGACGGTTCCTGTGGAAATGACCGTATTTGGTGACGAGGTTGCGCTGAGCTTTACGCTCGAATACGCCGGAACGCAGCTAGTGAATCCGCGTCTTGTCCTCGACGAGGGTGTGCCCGAGACGGCGGTTATGACCATAAACGCGAACGACGATGGCCGAATCGGAATATTGATCGATTCGACCGAAGCGATGACGGCATCCGCGATGCCAAAACGCATCATTATGGTGACATTCGATATTCTTCCTGGCGCGAGGGGCGAGATCCCGATCTTGGTGACCGGCACGCTCGCCTCAAGAGGGACATCAGATGCTGCGGGGAACATGCTCTCGACGCGTTATGCCGGTGGATTGGTTAGGATCCTCTCGAAGGAGTGACGAATGATCCTAGCCGATCTGACCGAAGATTATTCGAAATCCGTCGTGTACAACAAATGAGTATCATCCGGAGCAACAAAGCCATGTCTAAGAACCAGAGATCGTCCCGTTTTATTCTCTCCTGTTTCATGACTATCGCCGTCGGAGCGATAGTGACTGTCATTGCATCGACAGCAGATCCGGCCATCTTCGGCAGCTCTCACTGGTTCTCATTTTTCGAGTCGGGCCCGCGCAATTCCTTGTGGAAAACAGACTTCGAGACTCCCGAAGCCTGCCCGAACGGCAGTTTTGGCGCGGCGACGATCATCGGTTCGGCGGCGACGCTGCCAAACGCAGTTGCCAACGTAATCGGCGACTTTAACGCTGACGGCAAGCCAGATCTCGCGGTTCCGCTGTTGAACACAAGCAATGTGGCCATTTTGCTCGGCGACGGATTGGGCGGATTCGGAGACTCGACGAACTTTGCCGTTCCATCTCAGGCTCGATCGATCGCGGCTGCCGACTTCAACACGGATGGCAAGCTCGATCTCATAACGGCAAACAGCTTTCCGACGAATAATGTTTCCGTCCTGTTGGGCAACGGCGCCGGCGGCTTTGGGACCGCCGCCAATTTTGCCACGGGCTCGGACCCCTTCTCAGTTGCAGTCGGAGACTTTAACTTAGACGGCAAACCGGACGTCGCAACGGCCAATTTCTCAGGTGCGGTTTCGGTACTGCTTGGGAACGGAGCAGGTGGTTTTGGTGCGGTAGTCAATTTCCCGTCCGGAACTCAGACGATCCACTTGGCGGTCGGTGACTTGGATCTCGACGGTGACCCCGACCTGGTCACGGCTAACCAGGGTGGCTCGAATCTCTCCATACTGCTGGGAAACGGGACTGGCGGCTTCAGTGCCCCAACCACCCTCGTAGGAGGAACGGCACCACAGTCTGTAACGGTAGGCGACTTTAATCTTGACGGGAAGCCCGACCTTGCGGCGGCCAATAATAGTTCGTCAAATGTAACTGTTTTTCTTGGCACTGGTGCCGGCGGTTTCGCATCTCCAAATAGCTTTTCGGTTTCGGGCAGTCCGGTTTCGATCAAAAGTGCGGACTTAAATCTCGATGGGAAACCAGATCTGGTGACGAGCGGGAACAGCACTATTTCGGTTCTGATCGGAGACGGTGGCGGCAACTTTGGCTCTGCGAACAGTTTTCCGACGGGCGGGCAAAGCTCGCTTTTTGTATCGGTTGGCGACCTCAACCTCGACGGCCGGCCCGATCTCACGACCGCAAACTATAATTCGAGCGACGTATCGGTTCTGCTCAATACCTGCTCCGCCGCCTGCGCGAGCGTAGGCTTTGGTACGGCGGTTAATCATACCGTCGGCACCAGGCCGCCAGAGCTTGCGACAGGTGACTTCAATTCCGACAGTCGACCGGACCTGGTAACTACCAACGAAAGTAATTTCTCGCTGTTGCTTAACGACGGTTTGGGTGGCCTTTCTCCGGCCACGCATTTTCCGACGGCGACTACCAATCAGGGAGCTATCGTCAGCGGCGATTTCAATCTGGACGGCAGATTGGATGTGGCCGTTGCGATCGGAGGAGCTTTGCAGATCCGGCTTGGCGACGGGGCTGGCGGTTTTAACGCTGGAGTTTCGTTCGGGGGAGGGTGGACTGCGAATTCACTCGTTGTCGGTGACCTGAATCGGGATGGCAAGCCTGACTTGGCCGGTTCCAGCAGTGCGAATACCCGACTCCTCGTATTTATTGGCGACGGTTCAGGGGCGTTCACGACAAATAGCGTTGGCTTTGAACCAACCTATGTGCCGAGCGGAGTTACGATCGCTGATCTCAATATTGACGGAAAACTCGACTTGGTAACTTGCAGCTCTACCGCTGACAACATTTCGGTCTTTATTGGCAATGGCGACGGCACGTTTGCCGCGCGGGTTAATCATCAAACGGCGGACTCGCCGTTCGAGATCACAACCGGCGACTTCAACCGGGACGGAAAACCAGACCTTGCAACAGCAAATACCGGGACATCAACAGAAGGAGTTTCAGTCCTGTTAGGCGACGGAGCCGGCGGATTCTCACCGGCGACCCACTTATCAGGTGCGATCGCCCTATCGATCGCCACCGCCGATTTCAACCTTGACGGTAAGCCGGATCTTGCGACGACGGACGGAATAGACACTGCGAACATTCGTTTGGGCAACGGCAGCGGGGGTTTTTCTGCTCCAAGCTCTTTAAATATCGGGCAAACCTCGCTCGGCATTGAGGCCGTCGATCTTAACCGAGACGGAAAGCCGGATATTGCCACTGCGAATCGCGATTCGAACAGTGTTTCCGTTCTGCTAAACACGTGTATTGGCGGGCCGACACCGCCGTGTGGGCCGGCGGGAAGTCTCGACAATTCGTTCGGGACCGCCGGACAAGTGGTCACATCGATAAGCAACGGGATCGATTTTGGCCATTCACTGGCGATCCAGCCGAACGGAAAGATAGTTTTGGCTGGGTCGAGCGTGGAAACCGGGCATGATTTTGCGGCATTACGTTACAACATAGATGGCTCGCCTGACACGTCGTTTGACCGTGATGGACAAACCACCACACCGGTGGGTAGCGGCGGCGACGAAGCATATTCAGTCGCGATCCAGACGGATGGTCGTATAGTACTGGCTGGGCGCACCGCGAACGGTTCTGATCTGGATATCGCTGTCGTTCGATACAATACAGACGGCTCGTTGGACACAGCATTTGATACAGACGGCAAGGTTATTACGTCGCTAGGCAGTAACACGGACGAGGCTCGTGCCGTAGCAGTGCAACAAGATGGAAAGATCGTTGTGGCCGGCCAAACCGGTGGAAATCCGGTCAACGACTTTGCCGTCGTTCGGTACAATTCGGATGGGTCACTCGATACGTCTTTTGACGGGGACGGCAAGGCGATCACACCTGTCGGCAGCGGCACTGATGTTGCTTATGCCCTCGCTATTCAACCGGACGGAAAGATCGTAGCCGCGGGAATCGCTTCTGGTACAACGCCAACGTATGCGTTTGCTCTTGTCCGTTACAATTCAGACGGCTCACTCGACACCTCCTTTGACGGCGACGGCAGGGTCATTATTCCGATCGGCACGATCGAAGATCAGGCGTACGGCGTTGCCATCCAACCGGATGGAAAGATCGTCACCGTGGGCAGAACCACGGTTACAGGAAGTATCGATTTCGCGGTTGCTCGCCTTAACTCGAATGGCACGCTCGATACTTCATTCGGAGGAACTGGAAAAGTTACGACCCCGGTTGGGCCAGGAAACGATACCGCTCAATCAGTGGCTATTCAGTCTGATGGCCGGATCCTTGTCGGTGGCTCGACGTTCAGCGGGACGACCGGTGATTTCGGAGTGGTGAGGTACAACTCCGACGGTACGCTTGACACCTCATTTGATAGTGACGGCAAGGCGACTACATCTTTTGGAAATCACGATGATATCGGCACGACACTCGCTATTCAGTCCGACGGCCGAATCGTTATGGCTGGTTGGACCATTGAAGGTTCCACAACCGATTTTGCGCTCGCACGGTTTCATGGATCACAGTCATGCGGGACACCAACCCCTACTCCGACCGCGACGCCGACGCCGACGCCAACATGCTTACCAGCGGTCAGCGGTAAGGCCCTTTGGCATCGGGCGGAGGGGAACACGGCCGACTCGAGCGGCAATGGAAATAACGGCAGTCTGATAAATGGCGCGACATATGCGGCAGGAAAGGTTGGCCAGGCGTACAGCTTTAACGGCAGCAACTATGTTCAGGTGCCCGACTCGGCGAGCCTTGACGTGACGACACATTTCTCGATGGACGCGTGGATCAATCCGGCCATCCAGATGCAGGATCCCGGGCAGGGCGGCATCATTTCGAAGATCGGCGGTTCCGGCGGCAATAACGGTTACCAGTTTCTCATTACCGGCAACAACACCCAGCTAAAATGTATGTTCAACGCCCAAGGTGAACCGTGGCCACAGAATTCGCTCGTTGCCACGATCCCCGGTGGCATACCGGTAGATCAGTGGTCTCACGTGGCGTGCACCTATGATAACGACCAGTTGCGTATCTACTACAACGGTATTTTTGCAGCGTCCGCACTGATAGGGCCAAAAACCGTGGTCAACACCTCATCGTCACTGAGGATAGGCAGCGATGACAACAATAATGTCCTTTTTAACGGCAAGATCGACGAGCCCGAGGTATACAACCGCGCACTTTCGCAGGGCGAAATACAGGCGATATTTGATGCGGGCGGCGCCGGGCAATGCGTAGCCGCCACACCGACACCAACACCGAGCCCGAGTCCGACCTGCACGCCCGGCGGTTCTGTTTTTTCAGACGATTTTGCGAGCGGGCTCGATCCGGCTTACTGGTCTGTGATACAAACTACCCCGGGCCTGTTCTCAGTCAATACTGCCGGCGGAGATGTGCGCCTGGCTAAGACGGCGATGAATAGTCCGGGTGGGTTGCAGAACGTCGTTATTCGCCTAAACCTCGACGCACTTGGCGGCCAGATCGCGGGCGATTTTTCAACCCAGGTCGACTTTAGCGATGCCGTGATCGGCCCGGCGATCGATCAGATCGAGTTCCACGCGAATTTTGCCGATAATTCGTTCTTATTCGACGTATATGACAACGCCTGCGGCGGTCGGAATGTCCATGTTTGGAATGGCGGGGTTCAAGGTTGTACGCCAACCGCCGCAACTGGCGGCACTTTCAAGATCGCTCGAGCGGGTTCAACCTTGACGGGCTACTTTAACAATACCGCGATCTTCTCGCAGAGCAGTACCTCGCCGCTGACGCGGATTGAACTCGTCCTCCAACTCCAACCCGGCTCCAACGATATGACATCGGTTACGTTCGACGACTTCTCGCTGACAGGCGGAACGTGCGGCTGTGCGATCACATCGCCTTCGAACAAGGTCAGTTGGTGGAAGGGTGAGGCTAACGCGAACGACAGCGCCGGAACCAATAACGGAACGCTGGTGGGAGCTACCACCTACACAACCGGCAGAGCAGGCCAGGCTTTCAATCTCAATGGAACAAACGCCGGCGTAACGATACCGCACAATACGAACCTGAATGTAAACCCAACGGGTTTCTCAGCCGAGTTTTGGATGAAGAGCAACGCTGCTCCAAGCGGCCAGGTGCTGGTCGTGGACAAATCGCATGGCTGGACAGATTCCACCGGTTGGGCCTTCCAATCAAATGGGGCAGGTAACCGAATTTCATGGTTCATCGGCGCGGGCGGCGGCGGTTCGAACAATTTCATCGGTGTCGAATCGACGGGTAATCCGTTCGACGGCAACTTCCACCATATTGCCGGCACTTGGGACGGCAGCACAATTCGGCTCTACGTTGACGGCGTACTACAGGGCACTCAGCCTTTCACGTCGCCGGTCAACAATGTACGGCCGGTGAATATTGGTTATTCATGGGGCGGAGGCGGGCCGCAGCGTTGGTTCAACGGGATCGTCGACGAGGTCGCGGTTTACGCACGCGCATTGACTGAGAACGAGATCCGGGGCGCGGCTGGCCAATGCGGCGGCGGCACGCCGACGCCCACGCCGACCCCAACGCCAGGCCCATGCGCCGCCCAATGGACGCCTGGTCAATGGTATTCGTTTAATGGCCATAGTTATTCTGTCCAGCAGATCGCTGGCGCGGCGAGTTGGCAAGCGGCTCATTCACAAGCCCGCGCTCTGACCGCCCCAGGCGGGGCCAGAGTAAGCCTTGCTTCAATAACATCGGCGGCCGAGAATAACTTCATTTTCAATGGTATCGACTGTCCGACATACTGGGCCCTTGATACGGCAAACAATAACGAGGGGCCCAACATAGGAGGGTATCAATTCGACGCTAACGCCGAACCGTCGGGAAACTGGGCGTGGACGAGCGGTGAGCCATTTTCGTTTACATCGTGGACCCCTGGTGAGCCAAACAATTTCGGCGGGTCGGAGAATGCTGCGACCTTCTTTGCGCAGGGAAATAACCGGAACGCAACTTGGAACGACATTGGGTTTGGCGCTCCCTCCGTAGTTCTCTATTACATTGCCGAATCGCTCGACCCACAGGCATGCGTAGCTCCGCCTTCGCAAATGGTCGCGTGGTGGCCTGGCAACGGTAATGCGATCGATGTGCAGGGCGGTTTCAATGGAACGTTACAGAATGGAGCTACCTTTGCTCCGGGTTTTGTCAACCAGGCATTCTCCATGGATGGGGTTAACGATCACGTGAGCGCTCCTGATAGTCCGGCGTGGGCATTCGGAGCCAATTCATTCACGATCGATGCCTGGGTGAAGCTCGACGTTGTAAACACTGAAAATCCAATAGTCGCTCACAACACGGGGAACGGAGCGCTCAACAAGTGGGGCTTTTCCTTGACCAACAGTCGCCTTCAGTTCCATATCAATAGCCCGTCGATCGGGAATCCCGGGGTCACGCTGCAATCTGCTCAGATCCCGGTGAACGCAAATACGTGGTATCACGTGGCGCTTACGCGTTCGGGCTCGATGTTTATCTTCTATTTGGATGGAACTCCAGTTTCGACCGCGACCAACGGAACCGCTATTCCCGATGCCTCTGCTACGCTCACGATTGGATGGAATGGTGAGACTACCGGGAGCTCGTCCATTTTCTATTTGGACGGACTTATCGACGAGCTTGAGATCTTTGGTCGGGCACTGACCCCGCAGGAGATCGCATCCCTGGTGGTCGCCGGCCCGTCCGGTAAGTGCCTTCCTGGAAACCCGACGCCGACACCAACGGCAACTCCTACGGCCACTCCAACTGCAACTCCGACCGCTACGCCAACCCCGACGCCGACGCCAACAGCGACGGCAACGCCCACAGCGACTCCAACCGCAACCCCAACGGCGACTCCAACGGCAACACCTACAGCAACGCCGACCGCAACACCAACTGCGACACCAACGCCTACACCGACGGCGACACCATCAGCAACCCCGACGGCCACTCCGACACCGCAGGGATTTGAGGGTGATGTTGCACCAAGGCCGGTGGGCGACGGTGTTGTGCTCTCGACCGACATAACGCAATTGCGACGATTCGTTGCCGGACTTGATACGCCGAGTGCCGAGCCAAATGAGTTCCAAAGGGCAGACTGCGCACCGCTGGCGTCAAAAGGCGATGGGATCTTGGCCTCGGGAGATGTCGTTCAGGGCAGAAGGTTTGTTACCGGCCTCGATCCATTGGCACCAGCCGGTGGCCCGGCCGGACCCGCGACGATAGTGCCCGAGAGAATGGCGTCGCTATTTGATCAGATACTCGTTCATTCTGCCGATCGAATCCTCAGCGTTGGTGCGGCGAAAGGCTTCCCGGGTGAGGCAATCGCGGTTCCGATCGAAATGGTCGCAATCGGGGATGAAATGGCTGTGAGCTTTACTCTCGAGTACGATGCGAAACGTCTTTTAAATCCTCGCGTCGTTCTTGGTGAAGGCTCTCCCGACGAAGCCGTTTTGACCGTAAATACTAGTGAAAATGGACGCATCGGGGTTCTGATCGATTCGTCCATGACGATTAAGGCAACCCCGACGCCAAAACGCATCCTCCTGGTGTCATTCGATGTTTTGCCGCATACGAGCGAGACGGTACCGATCTTGCTTACCGACTCGGTTGCCCCAATGGGAATTTCAGACCCAGGCGGGAATACGCTTCCGACACGGTATGTCGACGGTGTAGTCCGGATTGTCTCGAACGAATAGATCGTGGCCCTACAAGGCAATTGAGCGGCCTGCGGGCCGCTTTTTTGTGGCCGTACTGTGTTCGACAATGGTTAATTGGTAGAATCTCCTTTTACGCTTATGTCACCAAACATCGAAACTATAGTCTCTTTGTCAAAACGCCGCGGATTTGTATATCCGGCATCGGATATCTATGGCGGGCTCGGATCGTCGTGGGATTACGGGCCGCTTGGTGTTGAGCTGGCGAATAACATCAAAAAAAGCTGGTGGGATTGGGTCGTTTACGAACGCGACGACATCGAGGGACTCGACTCGTCGATCATTCAGAACCGTCTTGTCTGGAAGTATTCGGGGCATGAGACGACGTTTAGCGATCCGCTGGTCGATTGTCGTGACTGTCATGCTCGGTTGCGGCAGGACAAACTGGACTCTGACATTTTTGAAGCCCCCGATGGCGAGAAATATCAGCGATTCTTTTGTTCGAATTGCGGTTCGACCGATCTTACGGATCCGCGCGATTTTAACCTGATGTTTCGCACTACGATCGGTGCTGTTTCGAGCGATGACGATCCGATGGCGTTGGCGTATCTGCGGCCTGAAACTGCGCAGGGGATCTTCGTCAATTTCAAGAATGTGCTCGACACTTCGCGGCGTAAATTGCCGTTTGGTATCGCGCAGGTCGGCAAAGCTTTTCGTAACGAGGTGACGCCGGGCAATTTTATCTTCCGAACGCGCGAATTCGAACAAATGGAGGTCGAGTATTTTTGCCGTCCCGAGGACGCTCCGCGTATCCATCAGGAATGGATCGACGCGTACGATACGTGGCTCGGTACGCTCGGCATATCGAGCGACAACATAAAGCACTACGAGCAGACAGCGGCGGAGCTTGCACATTATTCCGATAGAACCGTCGATTTTCTCTATCGTTTCTTTCCTGATAGAGAAGACGAGGAGAAGCAGTTCGACGAGTTGCTCGGTATCGCAAACCGGACAGATTACGACCTTCGCGTCCACTCGAAGAAGCCCGAGGGCGAGGACGGCAAGCGGATCAATCCGGATACGACCGAAGATCTTTCGTATTTCGATCCGCAGACAAACGAGCGTTTTTATCCCTATTGCATCGAGCCTTCGATCGGCGTAAACCGGACGCTTTTGGCTGTATTGATGGACGCCTACGAAGAGCGTACAAACGACAAAGGCGAGGTCCGCGTAATCCTGAGGCTTAAACCATCGCTTGCTCCGATCAAGGTCGCTGTCCTGCCGCTCGCCAAAAACAACGAAGGCATCGTCACGCTCGCTAAGAAACTCAAACGCGATCTGCAACCGACGATGCGGACCGTTTACGACGACACCGGCGGGATCGGAAAGCTATACGCTCGCCAGGACGAGATCGGCACGCCGTTTTGCGTAACCGTCGATCATGAATCTCTCGAGGATAACGCGGTGACCATTCGCGACCGCGATACGTGGAAGCAGGAACGCGTCAATATCGATGGTTTGGCCAAATATCTGAGTAGCCGTTTGAAGTAGATGTCCATGAAGAAACTCATCGAATGCGTCCCTAATTTCAGCGAGGGTCGCGACATGAATGTGATCAAGCAGATCACCGACGTGATCGAACGACATGACGGCGTGAAGCTGCTTGATGTAGATCCGGGATATTCGACAAATCGGACGGTCGTGACGTTTGTCGGTACACCCGATGAGGTTGGCGAGGCGGCGTTTCAAGCTGTCAAGAAGGCTCAGGAAGTCATCGACATGCGGCACCATAAGGGCGACCATCCGCGGTTTGGTGCGACCGATGTCTGTCCGCTCGTGCCGATCTCGGGCGTGACGATGGACGAAGTTGCCGTCTATGCTAGCGTTCTGGGCAAACGGATCGGGGAGGAACTCGGCATTCCGGTTTACGCCTACGAAAATGCCGCTGCCGAAGAAAAACGCCGCAATCTAGCTAACTGCCGCGAGGGCGAATACGAAGGACTGAAAGACAAGATCGCGTCCTCCGATTGGAAACCCGATTTTGGCCCTACGGAGTTTACCGAAAGCGTCGCCCGCTCCGGTGCCGTAGCGGTCGGTGCCAGAGACTTTCTTATCGCCGTTAACTTCAATCTCAACACAACCTCGACTCGCCGTGCCAATGCCATCGCGTTTGACGTCCGCGAGAAAGGACGTGTTAAGCGGGAAGGGAACCCGATAACGGGAACGATCGTCAAGGACGAATCCGGCGAGCCCGTGATGGTGCCCGGCAGTCTGAAAGGCACAAAGGCGATCGGTTGGTATATCGCCGAGTACGGTATTGCTCAGGTTTCGATGAACATCACGAACCTCTCTGAAACGCCGCTCCACGTGGCGTTCGAAGAAGTGAGAGAAAAGGCCCGTAATCGCGGGCTGCGGATTACCGGCCTCGAGATCGTTGGCCTCGTTCCGAAGAAGGCGATCATCGATGCCGGAAGGTACTACCTCGCCAAACAGGGCCGATCTCTCGGTATCACCGAAGCCGAGACCATTAAGATCGCCATCAAATCGATGGGTCTCGACGACCTCAAGCCGTTCGATCCGCATGAGAAGATCATCGAGTATGTGATCGCGGCTGAATATAAGACTGACAGTCTCGTCGATCTGACGTGCCGCGGATTTGCGGATGAAACCGCCTCGGAATCTCCCGCTCCCGGCGGTGGCTCGATATCCGCATATCTTGGTTCTCTCGGTGCCGCACTTGCGACGATGGTCGCCAATCTGTCCTCGCACAAAGCAGGTTGGGACGACCGATGGCAGGAGTTCTCCGATTGGGCCGTTCGCGGGCAGCAGATCAAGGACGACTTGCTGCTGCTTGTTGACGAAGACACCTATTCGTTCAACAAGGTAATGGACGCCTTTGGCTTGCCAAAGACGACCGACGAAGAGAAAAAAAGCCGGACTGCGGCGATCCAGGAAGCGACTAGGTATGCGACCGAGGTGCCCTTTCAAACGATGGAGCGGGCTTTTGCGGCGTTCGAGATCATCAAAGCGATGGCCGAGCAAGGTAACCCAAACTCTGTTTCAGATGCCGGCGTCGGTGCTCTGTGTGCGCGATCCGCCGTCATGGGTGCCTACCTCAACGTCAAAATAAACGCCGCCGGCCTCAAAGATCGGGCCTTTGCTGACGAAATGCTTAAACGCGGTGCCGAAATCGAACGGGCGGCGATCGAGGCTGAGGCTGAGATAATGGCGATCGTAAATTCGAAGATATCATAATGGCATCGGAGCGCCGTGAACAATGAAACTCGAAGGCGCATTCCAATCAAAACTCTTGCGCTTCGGCATATCGGTGGCGGCGGTGCTCGTGGTGATATTGCTACTTGAGCTACTGTCTGATCGTGTCAATTCGACCACAGTCGCACTCGCTTTGCTTCTAGTTGTACTAGCCTCTGCGACATTTTTCGGCCGAAATCCTGCCCTGCTTTCTTCATTTGTAGCGATGTTAGGATTTAACTATCTGTTCCTGCCACCGGTGCGGACGTGGCATATCGCCGACCCGCAAAATCTCGTCGCGTGGGCAGCCTTTACCATTACCGCGATAGTTGCGGGCGAGCTTTCAGCCTACGCGAGCCGGCGAGCGAGGGAATCTGAGCGGCTTTACGGCGAGTTGCAGACCGCCTTCAAAACGGCCACTGAGGCTGAGGCCCTAAAGCAGAGTGAAAAGCTAAAATCAGCACTGCTCAATGCCGTTACGCATGACCTACGGACGCCCTTGACCTCAATAAAGGCTTCTGTAACAACACTGCTCGACAGCGAGGGCGGCCATCGAACTATCGAACTGAATAGTTTAGAACGAGCGGAATTTCTTGACATTATTAACGAGGAAACCGACCGCTTGAATCGCTTTATCGAGGGCATGGTTCAGCTTGCCCGGGTCGAGGCGGGTTCTACAAACACCGAAGGAACCGTCTCAAATGTCGAAGAGATCATTACTATCGCCCTGGATCGGGCCGAATCGGTGATTGCCAGTCACAACTTGGTTGTCAATTTCGAGAAGGAGCTGCCAATGATCCGGGTCGATGCTCGGGCAATCGCTGAGGCGATCTATAATCTTATCGAAAATGCGGCCAAATATTCGCCGATGGAATCTACGATTACCATCAGCTCCAGATCACGTGCTAACAATGTATTGATCTCGGTAATGGATGAAGGACAGGGAATTCCGGTCGAGATGCGCGAGCGCGTCTTCGAAAAATTTTTACGTCTCGACGGTGAGCGTACGGACGGCCTGGGCCTTGGCCTTGCGATCGTTCGAGGTATTGTCGAGGCACAGAATGGTACGATCAAGATTGATTCGGGCAAGGACGGCGTCGGTACAAAGATCACATTGTCACTGCCTGTGGAAAAAGAATGAGCGAGCCAAAAAAAGTACTTGTCGTCGATGATGAACCGCAGATAACCCGCGTTCTCCGGCACAGCCTATCTGCGCACCGATACGATGTTCGCACCGCCGCCGACGGCGTTTCGGGTCTCGATACATTTCGCGACTGGCATCCCGACCTGATAATCACTGATCTGCAGATGCCGGAGATGGACGGCATCGAATTCTGCCGTGAGATCCGAAAGGTATCGACGCTGCCGATCATAGTTTTGTCTGTTAAAGGCGAGGAGAAGACGAAGGTCCAGGCTCTCGATGCAGGGGCCGACGATTACGTGGTGAAGCCCTTCGGCATCGACGAGTTGCTGGCACGCGTCCGGGCGGCATTGCGGCGCACCCCGGAATCGAACGATGCTACCGAAACCAGTCTATCGGACGGAGATTTTCACATCGATCTATCGACGCGTGAGATCGAGGTTGCCGGATCGGCGATCCACTTGACGCCAAAGGAGTTTGATCTGCTCGTTTTCCTGTTTCGCAATCGCGGCAAAGTGATTACGCACCGTGCGATCCTGACCGCGATCTGGGGCGGGAATTCGACCGAGCAGACCGAGTATCTTCGTGTTTTTGTCGGACAGATACGCAAGAAGATCGAGAAAGATCCGTCTCAGCCGAAGTACATTCGTACCGAGCCTTGGGTCGGGTATCGGTTCAATCCGTCAGACTAGCCGCCGACATGCACGCTGGGCCGGAGTTCCGGATCGGGCTCGGCCTGCCGCAATATCTCTCGCGTTACGGGAGCCGTATCACCCTCGCCAAATAGGATATAGCGTATCAGATACTGTATCGGATTCCCTTCGCTCCAGCCAAAGTAGACGTGCGGGATCTTGCCCGTCCTGTCGCGTAAATGCAGCAATAGAGCCGCGATAGCATTAGGCACGGCCGGAGCATGCGTTCGCAGGATACGATAGCCTGCTACGTCCACACCTTTTATCTCAAGCTTGCCTGCAAATTCGGACGCGTCGCCGATATCGATCTCAAAAAACAAAACCGGGTCGTTTGATGGAATGTGATTATCCACGCGTTTCTCGTGTTCTTTAAAGCGATATTCAACCACGTCACCGGTCTCGCGCCTGTTCGTCACGATGCGGATCTCTTCGTCCATCAGGTTTTCAATGAAGCTCTGTGCGGTGGCATCGAGCACGATTTTTTGAATGCGGATCTCGGTCGTTCGCATCGCCCTCGAAACAAATGATGCGACGACGATACCGAGGATAAACAGCGACGCGATCTTGATCCCGTCAGGCCGCTCGATGATATTAGTGATAGTCGTGTAGGCAAAAACGAGTGAAATGGTGAGAAATATCCATTTAGCATCTTCTCTTTTTACCCATGCAGAGATGGTGACCGCAATCGCGGCAGAGGTCATGAGGACGAGAACGCCTGTCGCGTAAGCGCCGCCCTGTGCCTCGACATTCGCCTCGAAAATATAAGTGATAGCAAAGCAAATCAGGGTAAAGATCAGCACGAGCGGCCGTGAGGCCCGAGCCCAGTTTGGAGCCATTCCGTAACGCGGTAGATAGCGAGGGACAATATTCAGCAGCCCCGCCATGGCCGACGCACCGGCAAACCAAAGGATCAGGATCGTGCTGACGTCGTAGGCCGTTCCAAAGATCTCGCCAAGATACAGGTGCGCAATGTACGCGAGCGCTCGGCCGGAGGCTTTTCCACCATGCTCAAATTCAGCAGCAGGGATCAGCACACTTGTAATAAAGCTACTTGCGATCAGAAAAAAGCTCATGATCAGGGCAGCAGATCGGAGCATCTTTCGAGTCTTGTCGATGCGATTTGGGCTCTTAATTAAGGGCATCACGGCGACACCGGTCTCAAACCCCGAAAGTCCGAGGGCGAGCTTAGGAAAGACGAGCAGTGATAGGCCGAGAATCACGAAAACGCTTCTCGTGCCGCCGCCATTCGCATTAGCAAAGACGGCCTCCCGCCAGTTCTGTAGTAGTTCCGGGTGCGTGCCGATCTCGTACGATCCGACGGCAACAACGGCAAAGTTGAGAGCCAGATAGCCGATAACCAGGACAACAGCAATGCTGATGGCTTCCTTAAATCCTTTTAGAAAGATCGCCGCCAGCACTCCGACAAGAACCATGGTAACCGTGACCGGATGATCGATCTGAGGCAGGTGTTCTTCGATGAAGGGATTGTGAATGACGTGCTCGGACGCGTCGGCAGCTGAAAGCGTGATCGTGATGACAAAATCTGTAGCTACGAAACCAAGCAAAGCGAGAACAAAGAGCTTGCTCTTCCAGCGAGAGAGCAGTGATTCGAGCATCGCGATCGAGCCCTGCCCGTGTGGACTTTCGGCCGCGACACGATTGTAGATCGGTAACGCGCCAAATAGGGTTAATAAAACTAATATCAGCGTTGCGATCGGCGAAAGTACGCCAGCAGCCGCAAACGCGATTCCGGGCTGATAACCAAGCGTCGAGAAATAATCGACACCTGTGAGACACATCACTTGCCACCACGAGTGTTTATGATCGGCTCCCTCGCCCGCGTGCGGAGCCTCCGGGCGTTCGACGCCCTTCATGAACCAGCCTTTTACGCCGCCATTGCCCGCTTTGTTTGAACTCATACGATACCCAACAAAATTAAGGCACGACCATTGGTAAGATCGCGCCTTTGTCACCTCACGCCTCACGTGCAGGCGAAAGCAATACTCTATCGTTCGCCGAGTAAAGGAAACGTAAGGATTTTATAAAGATTTCATAAAGGATAGCCGGGAATCCGTATCGAATCGATCTGCAAACATTTACGAATTCTTTATGCCGACATTACTCAATATTTATCCAGCCGGAGCTAATCTCAAGTTGTTCGGCGATCAGTGAACCGATTTCGAGTGAGTATGAAAGAGGATATCAAGATGAACAACGTTAGGGTCGGAGTATTTCCAGAATCACAAAAGAAGTCCCACGGCAAAGTACGCAAGGCGATCCTAAATCCGGTCGTCTGCTCGGTCGGGGCGACGCTCGGTATTTTGGGCGGCATATCGTCCCTGGTTGCCGGACTAGCGTGTATTTCGATCCACCTATTCGTGGCTCAGGACGTGGTCTTTGTCCGTGCGGGAACCACGCTGTTGATCCTTGGCATCCCAATGCTGCTGTTAGGCTCAGCATTTCTCGATGAGATTGAAACCAGCACGTAAAAAAAATTGGCCGTCTTGGTTAGAACCCGCCTGTGGCGAGGACTTCAATTAAATAAATACTCTTTCCCGCTTAGAACGCATGCTCGTTGGCAAGGCGTTGCGCAACGAACAGGCCATTCTGCGGTGCTCACTAAAAATCGTATTATCCGATTCACAAAACGATCGTCGTCCCAATCCAGGGCACTTGACTCGTCTTCTGTGCGTTAAAAAGAACGGATCAACCATAAGAACGGAAAAAAAATACTATTGCAGATGTTCCTCATCACATGAAGGATTGAGTGCTTTGCTTTGGCAATCGACAATAGGGCAGAATGGTGTTCGTGCTCAAGACCAATTTGCCGCAAATCGTCATCGATCTTGTGAATGCCGTTCGCGATAGCGGCGGTCGCGCTATGCTCAATGGCGGCTGCGTACGCGACGAACTGATGGGTGTCGAGCCAAAGGATTGGGATGTAGAGGTTTATGGTGTCGAGCCCGATAAGCTGCTTGAGATCGTCGGCCGATTTTCCGAGGTGAATGCGGTCGGCGAGGCCTTTACCGTTTACAAGGTCGGCCGCGATCTTGACGTATCGATTCCACGTCGTGAACGTAAAGTCAGCAACGGCCATCGCGGATTTGCGATCGAGGGTGATCCGAATATGTCATTCGAGGACGCCTGCCGACGTCGTGATTTCACTGTAAACGCCATTTTGAAAGACGCCTTGACCGGCGAGATCATCGATCCATTTGATGGCAGAGCGGATATCGAGCGGCAACTCCTGCGAATGGTTTCGGCAGAAACGTTTGCCGAAGATTCGCTCCGAGTTTTGCGGGCTTGTCAGTTTGCCGCGAGATTAGAATTTGATATTGACGGCCAGACTGTCGAGGCTTGTAAGCAGATCGACGTCACCGACTTACCAAAAGAACGGATCTGGGGTGAGCTCGAAAAGCTCCTGCTGAAGTCTCAACGCCCGTCTATCGGCCTCAAATGGTTGTATAACCTTCGAGTGGTAGAGCAGCTTTTTCCTGAAATGCAGGCTCTCGTCGGTGTGCCGCAAGAACCGGATTGGCACCCTGAAGGCAATGTCGATGTCCACACGCTAATGGTGGTTGACGAGGCCCGGAAACTGATCGATGATCTCGATCACGCACGTCAGGTTACCGTCATGCTCGGCGCGCTCGCTCACGACTTTGGTAAACCCCCGACTACCGAGTTTGTCGATGGCCGCATTCGCTCACGCGGCCACGACGAAGCAGGCGTCGAGCCAACCATCTCTTTTCTCGACAAGCTCGGTGTTTACACGGTGAACGGCTTTGACGTTCGCGAGCAGGTTATTCAACTTGTTCGATATCATCTTAAGCCTGGCGAGTACTACAAGTCGAAGTCACCGGTTGGCGACGGTGCGTTTCGCCGCCTCGCACGCAAGGTTGAGCCTGATTTGCTGTATCGCGTCGCAAAAGCCGACAGCCTGGGCCGCAATCCCGATTGGATGCCGAAAGAAAAGCATTTTGACAGCAAAGCTCAGGAGTGGTTTATCGAAAAGGTTCGGGAATTGCAAGTCGAACACCGCCCACCCGAACCGATCTTACTGGGACGGCATCTGATCGATATGGGATTAGAACCTTCTCGCGACTTTAAGCGTATTTTAAATGCAGTTTTTGAATTGCAGTTGGATGGGATAGTTACCGACAAGGCCGAGGCAGTTGTTGCTGCTAAAAGATTCATAAGCGAGGTGTTAGGAAAATGAGAATGTTTCAACTCGTATTTGTTCTTTTGCTTTCAGCGGTAGCGTCGTCTGCCGTCGCTCAAGTGAGGAGAACAGTGGAAAAAAACACACTGATTTCGGACAGTCTCCCGACGATCTCGATCCGTATCGACAAGAAATTTAAGTACATCGGTAAGTTCGATTTTCAAATCCGTGACATCGCGCTCGGAGAAAGGTACGTCTTTGTTGACGCCAGCGGAAAGAAAGTAAATCGGTTGTTTATCGCCCAGTTTGAACGCATCCTGCCCGAGAGTAAGGAGATATATCGGTACAATTTTGACAAGGCCTCTAATTTTGGCTCTCACAAATTTCGGCAAAATACCTTTGCGTTTAGCAACATTACGGCGACGGCGGAGAACCGTACCGGCGAGGCGGCCTTGACGCAGGTTTTTTTGAAGGAAAAGGGCTTTCAGCTAGACGACGAATTGATGATGTCGCGCTTCGTTACCGTCCCCGACGCCGAGAAAAAGCATGAGCTTATCCTGTTTTATATCGAGAATGTTCGGCCAACAAAGAAGAAGCTTGCGGATCTCTATTCGGGTGAAGAAGATACGGAAGTATGGCGGCGAATCTCTCAAGATCTCACCAAAAGGTCGTTAACTGCATTCAAGGTCGAATAAGAAAAGGCCGGCATTTGAACAGCCGGCCCAGCAACAACATTCTAGAATCCTAGTTGATCATCTACGGCTTGCCTTCGAGAAACGCCTTTAATCTGCGTGATCTCGACGGATGCCGAAGCTTTCTGAGTGCCTTTGCCTCGATCTGTCGGATGCGTTCACGGGTAACGGCGAAGTGTTGGCCGACTTCCTCAAGAGTGTGTTCCGAACCGGTATTTCCCAGACCAAAACGCATCTTGATGACCTTCTCCTCACGTGGCGTCAGCGTTGCGAGGACTTCGTCGGTGATCTCACGCAGATTTGAGAACGTGACCGACTCGGCTGGATTCAATATCGATTTGTCCTCGATAAAATCGCCGAGATGCGAATCTTCCTCTTCTCCGATCGGCGTTTCGAGGGAGATCGGCTCCTGAGCGATCTTCAATACCTTTCTCACCTTTGAGACCGGGATGTCCATCCGCTTTGCGATCTCCTCAGACGTCGGTTCGCGGCCGAGTTCCTGTACCAGCAGACGCGAGGTGCGGATCAGCTTGTTGATCGTCTCGATCATGTGCACAGGGATGCGGATCGTGCGGGCCTGATCGGCAATCGCACGCGTAATCGCTTGGCGGATCCACCACGTAGCGTAGGTTGAGAACTTATATCCGCGACGCCATTCGAATTTATCGACGGCCTTCATCAAACCGATGTTGCCTTCCTGAATGAGGTCGAGGAATTGCAGGCCGCGATTCGTATATTTCTTGGCGATCGAAACGACGAGTCGAAGATTGGCCTCGACCAATTCACGCTTCGCCTTATTGGTATCAAACTCGCCAACGGTGATCGTTTGGAACGAGCGTTTGATCTCGACCACCGGCAGGCGATATTTCTCCTCGATACCAGTGATGACAACCTTGGCCTCAGCAATCTTGGCGTTAAGTTCTTTTTTCTCAGCGGTTGGCGGCTTTTTCTCGAGCTTTTCCTTAGCCTTAGCGATGTTGCGTTCGGCCTTCTTGATATCGTCAACGACCTTTCGGATCGCGGCGATAAGAACCTGTCGGGATCGTTCGGTCAAATTAAGGTGCTTGATCTCGAGCGCAATGTCCAAACGCAAACGAGCGGTCTGTCGCCGAAGGCGAAGCAGCTTTTTGCCTTTCTTGCCGGCCGCTTTCTCCGTTTCAGCGATCAGAGCAACCCATGATTTGACAGCGGTCTGAAAATTCCCACGAATGCTCTCGATCCCCTCGAGCGTCCAACGGAGGTATTCCTCGGCCTTATCTTCTTCTATCGAGATCTCCGCCTGTTCGCTAAAAACGACCGTTTCACGAATGCTTGCCTTTCCGGCCGCAAGATCGTCTCCGATCTTCAACAACCGCTCGACTGCGATCGGTGAACGCGCGATAGCCTTGTGCGTGTGGATCTGTCCGCGCTCGATGCGTTTTGCAATGGCGACCTCTCCCTCGCGGTTAAGGAGAGGCACGATCCCCATCTCGCGTAAATACAAGCGAACGGGGTCGTTGGATTTATCCAGGACGCCCGCCGAAAGATCGAGGTCCAGATCTTCTTCATCCGCAGTTTCTTCTTCCTCGTCTTCATCGAGTGCCATCGTTGACGCGCGTTCTAAAAGCTGGGCGTCGGTCTCGGCAACTGAAATATTTGCTCCCTCGAGGCGCTCCAAAACGTCCTCAATGTCGTCCGCTGACAACATATTTTCGGGCAGCTGGCGATGCAATTCGTCCAGGCTCAACCCCTTTTTTCGCCTGCCAAGGGCCATCAGGCGATCCATCAAGTCTTCTTTTTCGTCGTAATCAGCCATATTCTATAAATGCGATTGGATTAAAATGCCGCGTAAATCGTTGTTCGCTATATATTTACTAACGTCTTCAGGGCGAGATTAGTTTCATGCGACGGCGGCAGAACCAAATCGTAAAGTATATCACAATTCAACGATCCGCCGTTGCAGTTCGCGGCGAATTTTCTCCAATTCGAGCTGTTCAAAGGCGAGCTGATTTGCACGCTCGCCGTCGCCGCTCTGCTCGGCAAGCGACGCCTCGCGGCTGATCTCAGTGATCCGATTGGCGATCGCCATATTTCTGAGCGTGAAAACGCAATTTTCCGCCTCGTGTAGAGCCGCATCCATCGCGTCATCCGCATTGCGTCGCGGCGTTCCGGCGAGCAGGTTTTGAGCCAGATCGAGCATGATCTCGTCGTCCCCAATATGAGTCATGAGGGTTTCAGGCCCGATGTTTTGCTTTTCGGTGTGAATCGCCATAAATGCCTGAAACAGCTCAGATGTAGCGAGGTTTTCGTAATCGCTCGGTTCGAAGATTGGGAATATAGTGTCTCTAAGTTCGCGGTCAAACACGAGCAGCTCAAGCAGGCGACGTTCTGCGACAGTTATCTTTGCACGGGCCGCACGCGATACTCGTTGAGTGATCGTTCGCGTGTCGCCGGCTTGCCCTTTTGACGCCGAATTCCACAGTTCACGCTTGAGGGCGGCGTCGTCGATATGGAAATACTCCATCGCCTGGTCAAAGCTCTCGCGTTGCTGGATGTGATTGCGGATCGTCGAGATCACCGGCAGGAATTCCTCGATCGCCTCGGCCTTTTGCTTGGCATTTGCGATGTTCCGACCGGTCGTTGCTGCCCGCAAAGCGAAGTGAAGGAATGGCTCGGCCTTGCCTCGCAATTCGTCGTACCCCTTTTTGCCGTTCTCGCGGACAAAATCATCCGGATCTTTGCCATCGGGCAGTACCAGCACCTTGATGTCGAATTCCTGCGGAAGCAGGTGCTCGATCGCCCGTCGTGCGGCCTTGATACCGGCCTGATCGCCGTCGTAATTGATCACGACACTCTTGGTAAAGCGACTCAAAAGCTTTGATTGCTCCGGCGTAAACGCCGTGCCGAGGCTCGCGGCGACATTGGTCACACCAAATTGGGCGAGAGCGATCAGGTCGAGATAGCCCTCGACAAGGATCGCGAATTTAAGCTTGCGGATATCTTCTTTGCCCTGAAAAAGGCCATAGAGATGCTCGCCTTTTATGTACGCCGGCGTTTCGGGCGAATTGAGATATTTCGGCTGATCGTCGCCCATCGCTCGTGCGCCAAATGCGACCGGACGGCCGTTGACGTCGAGCACCGGGAACATTATTCGCCCGCGAAATCGATCAAAAACACGGTCTTTTTCTTCATTTACAGAGACAAGGCCGCTCTGTTCGATCAGCTTTTCGTTCGCGCCAAAATCCCGCAGAACGCCAAGTAAACCGTCCCAACTATCAGGAGAAAAGCCGATTCGAAACTGCTTTTGTATCTCCAATGAGATTCCACGCTGTTCGAGGTATGTTCTGGCTTCCTTCGCCTTTTTACTTTTGCCTTGCAGCTCCGTTTCCCAGTATTCGAGTGCGACCTGATTTAGCTCGATGATCTGATCGGCGACCTGTTTTTTCTCTTCACGCTGCGTCTTGCTGCGTTGGTAACTTGCGTCATCGACCGGCTCAGGCAGCATCACTCCGCTGATCTCAGCCACGCGTTTTACGGCCTCGGGGAAGTTCAAACCCTCCATTTCCATCAGGAAATTAAAGGCGGTCCCTCCTTTCCCACATCCGAAACACTTATAAAAGCCTTTCGAAGGATTCACCGAGAACGAAGGCGTCTTTTCCTGATGAAACGGACAACACGCCATCCAATTCGCTCCTTTTTTCTTCAGATCCGCCGCATACGGCTGTATTATCCGCACCAGATCGGCACGGTTTTTGAGATCGTCAATGACGTATTGGTCGTAGAGCATCGTGAATCAGGAGTTTATTTCTTTTTCTTGAATAATTTTGTATTCATTCCACAGCTCCTTAGCCAACTGGAAGGCAGAGGCTTCGCTCCCTCCCATCATCGTCAGGATAGAACTCCATGAATACTGACCGAGTCCTCGTCTATCAATGAGCCATCTAGTAAAACCAGAGTACAATGGATCTATGTTTCCCTCTGGATTCGCGAACGCAAAACCTCGTATAAATGCTTCCGCCTTTATCACAGATTCGTGACCGATATACAGCCCGGGGCGTTCAAGAATTAGATCCATCAGTTCGGATTCAGTCATATCAATTTACTGTTTCAACTCCGCGATCGTCGCTCCATTTCCGCCCTGATCTGACGGTGCAAAGCCAAACTTTTCGACGTGCGGATGGCCTTTTAGGAAGTGGTGGACGTAGTTCTTTAGCGCACCGGTGCCGAAGCCGTGGATGATGCGGACGCGGGGGAGCGACGACATGTAGGCCTCGTCGAGGAAGCGGTCGATCTCGTATTCGGCGTCGGCGGTGGTTTTGCCGATGAGGTTGAGTTCGGCGGGGCTGTCGTGGCCGTCGATGTCCCTCGAAATTGCGGAGGTGCCGGACAACACCCTCCCTACGGGTCTGGTTTCCGCCTTTGTTGCGGCGTCGGCGAGTTGTAGATTTACGATCTTTTCGCGGAGGCGCATGCCGCCGACTAGGACTTCGGCGACTTCTTTGTCCATGCGTTCGATGGTGCCGATGTTGCCGAAGGATGTGATGACTTTGGAGCCGACGGAGAGAACCACCCCGTCTGCCGAAGCGGCAGCCACCCCTCCTTCGTACGGAGGGGAGCCATGAAGCCCAGTCGCTATCGCTCCCGGTTCTGCCTTGCCTCCGCGTCTCTGCGTCTCTGCGGTTGAAATCTTCTGAATGACCGCTCTATTCAATTCGGCCTTTCGCGATTGGCGTTCTTTTTCGAGCTTGTTCTTTAGGGCCTTGTCCTCGAGGGTTTGCATGAATGCCTTTGATTGGCGGTCGAATTCGTCGATGGCGTTGGCGAGTTCGCTTTCGAATTCCTTTTTGCGGGCCTTTTCTTTTTTGACTGCTTCGACCTCGAGCGAGCCGAATTTCAGTGCGACGGCTTCGCGTTCTTCTTCGAGGGCGATGCGTAGGTCGGTGGCGATCTTGGTTTCGGTTTGGAGTTTCTTTAGATAATTTTCGGCTTCCTGGGCTGAGATATCGAGGTTTTCGCGGGCTGTGTCGATCACCGTTTGCTCGATGCCGAATCGTCGGGCGATCTCGATGCCGGATGATGCTCCGGCGAGGCCGAGGAGCAGTTTGTAGGTCGGCTGGAGCGTCTTTTCGTCGAATTCGACCGAGGCGTTGATGATGCTCCCGTCGTTGGCGGCGTACATTTTTAGGCCGCGATAGTGCGTCGAAGCGATGACCTGAGCACCTTTTTGGCGAAAATGATCGACGATAGCGACGCCGAGGGCCGAGCCTTCCTCCGGGTCGGTGCCCGTCCCGGCCTCGTCGAGCAGAACGAGCGAAGGCGGCACGCATTCGCGGATCATCTGGGCGATGTTTGACATATGCGAGGAGAAGGTCGAGAGATTCGCCGACAGCGATTGGTGATCGCCAATGTCGGCGAGGATAGACCGATAGAAGGGAATTTTCGCTTCGCTCGCTGGGACCGGCAGGCCGGAAATTGCCATGAGGCTGAGTAGTCCCGCCGTTTTTAGGACGATGGTCTTGCCGCCGGCGTTTGCGCCGGAGATGATCATGACAGAACGGTCGCGATCGAGAGCGAACGAATTGGGTACGATCCAGTCAGAACCGCCTGCGCGAGCGGGCGGCCAGTTCGACGGAGTGTCGCCGGGTTCGATAGCTGATCTCTGTTTAGGGCGCTGGCCCCCCGCTAACGCAGGGGGTTCTGACAAGAGCGGATGCCGTGCCTCAACAAGATCAAGCGTTTCATCATCCGTGATCTCGGGGACGACGGCCTTGAATTTGCGCGCGAATTCTACCTTGGCTTTGATGAGATCGAGTTCGGCGACGGCGTTGACGGCCGCTTCGACGGCGGGGAGTTGTTCGCGGAGCGATTCGGTCAGGGCGAACAAGATCCTCGCGACCTCGCGTTCCTCTTTGCCTCTGAGATTCTGGAGTTCGTTGTTTGCCTCGATGGCTTCGAGCGGTTCGACAAAGACGGTCGAGCCGCTGGATGAGAATCCGTGTGCGACGCCCGTAACCTTTCCACGAAAGTCGGTCTTTACGGGAATGACGAATCGGTCGTTTCTAACGGTGACGATCTCGTCCTGGATCGCGTTGCCGGCTGCACGCATTGCGGATTCGAGCGATTTGGTCAGCCTACCTTTCTGCGCGTTGATCTCGCGCCGCAATTTGGCGAGCTCGGGCGATGCGGAATCGTCGATCTCGCCGCCCGGCAAAAGCTTTTTATTGATCTGATCGATCACGGCGAGCAGCGTCGGCGGAATGTGCTCGACTATCTGCCAGAGCGTCGGGGCCGATTCCTTTTCGGGCTGGATGGATGAGCGCGCAAACAAAGCCTGCGAGCAAACTCGCGAGACTTCTAGCATTCGATTTGGCTCAAGAGCTGCGTTTTGGATCTTTAGAACTGCAACGGCGTCGGACGGATCTTCTAGGCCGCTGAACGACCACGAGATCTGCTTTTCTTCATTGATGGCGATCGTTTCCGAGATCGCAGCGAGAGCCGTGTTGAGCTCGCGACGACTCTCGATCGGACGAAGATCGGCAAACCGCTCGACGCCCATTGGGGTTTGTGCGTAGCGGCTGACAAGCTCGAGGAGCTTGGCGTATTCCAATGTTTCGAGCGAAAAGCTCATAGAATCTTTAACAACGGACTTACGCGGATGCACACAGATTAAAAGAAATTTTCTTGTTCTTGTCGATGAAAATCCGCGAAATCCGTTGTTAGTTCTTGCTGTTTCCCTTGTAAAAAAAATTAGGTCAAAAATCTTTCGCGGACATCCGGTGTCGGCAGCATGCATGCGTCTTGCCGGCCAAAGAGCCTGTAGCGATGTTTTGCAAACAACCTATACGCCCAATCGCGGATGAATGCCGGGACGATAATGAAAACGTACCCCAGTGACCAAATTCCGCCAATCGTTCTGGCGATCCGCAGGCCCGCCGTAGAATGCAAATAAGCCTTGTCGTTCTCGACCAACACGATCGAATCGACATCGTCGCCGATGTCGTGTTTAGCCTTTAGTTCCTGCCCGATCTCCGATTGCAGCGGTGCAAATCGGAATTTTTTGTCCGCATCGTGCCGGATGATGAAATTGACGGCACCATTGCAAAAATTGCATACGCCGTCGAAAAGCACGATCGAAGTCATAAAAAAATTATAGAGCAAGAAGCGGATAGATTTCAGTTGGGTAAGCGAATAAACTCAGAAACATGGAAACGGAAGTCTTATGGAAAGCGGTGCAGGCGAGGGACGCGAGGTTTGACGGGGCGTTTGTTTTTGGTGTGAAGACGACGGGCATATTTTGCCGTCCGTCTTGCACCGCAAAACCGGCAAAGCGAGAAAATGTCGAGTTCTTTGACGGCATCGAGCGTGCGGAATTCAGCGGATTCAGAGCGTGTCTGCGTTGCAAACCAAAACAGGCTGAGCGAACCGATCCTCAGGTCGAGGCGGTCCTGAGAGCACTCGACGTCATTACTGATGACACTGAGATATCGCTCGACGATCTCAGCACGCAGCTCGGCCTGAGCCCGTCTCATTTGCAGAGAACATTCAAACAGATAGTTGGCGTGAGCCCGAAAAAATACGCGGAGGTAAAGAGAGTGGAACGATTCAAGGACGAATTACGCGGCGGCAGCGACGTTGTAACCGCAATGTACGAAGCTGGTTACGGCTCAAGCAGCCGTTTGTATGAAAAGGCCGCCGAGAAGCTAGGCATGACGCCAGCGGTGTATAAAAAAGGCGGGATCGGTATGAAAATCAACTATGTAATAACGGACTGTGAACTCGGCAAGCTGCTCGTAGCCCGCACAAAACGCGGCATTTGCAGCGTGACATTTGGCGATGACGAGCAGAGTCTTTCGGCAGGCCTGGGAAAGGAATTTCCTAACGCAGAGATCGATGAGGACGCAGAGGGTCTAAAGAATGCGGTCGATTCGATTATCAAATATCTGGCCGGCAAGAATAAACGCCTTGTGCTTCCACTTGATCTACAGGCGACGGCGTTTCAGCTTCAGGTTTGGGATTTTCTGCGGCAGATACCGTATGGCGAAACGCGTTCGTACAGCGAGGTCGCAGAGGCTATCGGAGATAAGAAAAAAGTCAGGGCCGTGGCCCAGGCGTGTGCGAAAAATCGCGTGGCCGTTGTTATTCCATGCCATCGCGTTGTAGCGAGTGACGGGAAACTGAGCGGCTACCGTTGGGGCGTCGGGCGCAAGAAGCAGCTTCTCGAAAACGAAAGCGCCGCATAGATCAAAGCTTTGCCGGAACCCTAAACTAAGGGGTTCGGTAGAAAAAAATAGTTTCGCGGCGTCCTTTGCACCCGCGAAACTTTTTTTGTATGCTCTGCGTATCAACAAACTCAAAGCAGTTCCATTTGAACCATAAAGATATGAGATCAAAGATATTTTTGCCGCTCGTTGCGGCTTTCTGCCTGTTTCTCGGCGTCTCGGCGAATGCTCAGAGCTACGCGATCACGAATGCAAAGATCGTGACCGTCTCGGGAGCGACGATCGAGAAAGGTACGGTCGTCGTTCGCAACGGCCTCATCTTCGCTGTCGGTGCGAACGTCACGGCACCGGCCGACGCGACTGTGCTTGACGCCAGTGGAGCAACGGTTTATCCGGGATTCATTGATACGGTAACCAATCTTGGCCTTGCTGCACCGCAAACCGGGCAAGGTGGCGGTGGTGCCCCCGGTGGCGGCGGCGGTGGTGGCCAGGCGGCTGCGGCTGCGGCTGCTCAGCCAGCATCAAACTCAAATTATCCTGCCGGATTGCGGCCTGAGATGATGATCGAAGAGGCTCTTCGCGGCGGTGACGCTCAGTTTGAGGCAAGCCGAAATGCAGGGTTTACATCGGCGTTGACGACCGGCCGAACCGGCATTTTTAGCGGTCAATCGGCGGTGATCAACCTTGCCGGGGAATCCGTTTCGTCGCTTATCGTCAGATCGCCTTACGCTCAACACATTTCGTTTGTCACGCTGGGTGGTGGCGGAGGTGGTGGTGGTGGCGGTTATCCAGGTTCGTTGCTGGGTACGTTCTCTGCACTGCGTCAGATATTTAATGACGCTCAGCGCTTGCAGGCGAATCAAAAGGCTTATGCTGCCGAACCAAAGGGAATGCTGCGGCCGGAGGCCGATAAATCGCTTGAGGCACTTTTCCCAGTGCTCAACAGGCAGATGCCGGTTGTTTTTAATGCGAACAGCGAGATCGAGATCATTCGAGCACTTGACCTGATTAAGGAATATAACTTCGTCGGCATCATCGCTGGCGGCCTCGATGCATGGAAGGTGGCTGACCGTCTGAAGACGCAGAATGTACCGGTGCTGCTCTCGCTCAATTTTCCGAAACGCACCACGGCGGCGTCACCTGACGCAGATCCGGAACCGCTGACGGTTTTGAGATTCCGAGCCGACGTGCCAAAGGGAGCGTCAAAACTTGCGGCTGCGGGTGTTAAGTTTGCTTTCCAGTCCGGCGGCGTAACGCCGTTAGGCGACTATTTTGCCAATGCGGGCAAGGCGATCGAGAATGGCCTCTCGCGTGATGCGGCGATCCGGGCGATGACGCTCGGTGCGGCTGAGGTACTTGGCGTTGATAAGACTCTCGGATCGATCGAGGCGGGCAAAGTCGCGAATTTGGTTGTTGTAAAAGGCGATCTGTTTGGACGCGACAGATTCGCCTCGCACGTTTTTGTTGACGGGCGGCACTTCGAACAGAAAGAGCCGGTACGGCCGGCAGGCGGGCGTCCGGGTGGTCCGGGCGGTGGCGGTGGAGGTACTACTCCGGCTGGCCCATCAATGGGCGGTACATATACGATTGTTATCGATGTTCCGGGACAGCCGATACAGGCGACGCTCAATCTGGCTCAGCAGGGAGCGACGATCACCGGAACGATGGTTTCGCAGCTAGGCAGCTCGCAGGTGAACAGCGGCAGAGCCACGGCTAACGGCTTTAGTTTTGTCACGACGGTGCAGTTTGGCGGCGCCTCGATCGATATTAGCGTGTCCGGAACCGTAAGCGGCAACCAGGTGAACGGAACAATTGATTCGCCGCAGGGACCAGTATCGTTCTCGGGAACAAAGAATCCGTAATGGGAAAGGGTTAATAGAGTGAAAATGGAAAAAGTTATGCGAAGAACGACAGTTTTTCTAACAATAATATCGCTGCTCGTGATCTCGCCTTCCTTGGTCTTTGGCCAAGCGAAGGGTGATATTCTGATCAAGAACGCGACCGTGATGACGGCATCCGCGGGAACCCTACAGGCGACGGACATCCTCGTCCAGAACGGCAAGATCGCTCGTATCGGTAAAGGCCTGACCGCCGGAGCAGGCGTGAAGACGATAGATGCGACCGGCAAGTATGTGACCCCGGGCATTATCGATGCCCACTCGCACACGATGGTCAATGCCATAAACGAAGGTTCGCTTGCTGTCACCTCGATGACGCGGATCCGCGATATGCTGCTGCCGCAGGACGTCGCGATATGGCGAGCATTGGCTGGCGGCGTCACAGCGGCCCTTTTGCTCCACGGCTCGGCAAATCCGATCGGTGGCCAAAGCACGACCGTGAAGTTCAAATTCGGACGTCCGGTCGAGGAATTTCCGGTCGAAGGTGCTCCGCTCGGGATCAAATTCGCTCTCGGTGAGAACGTAAAGCGATCAAGCTTTAGCCCGCAACCGGGACAGACCTTTCGCTATCCTCGAACTCGCATGGGAACGATGGAAGTCATCCGCGATGCCTTTATCCGGGCTCGCGAATACAAGCAATCCTGGGAAGATTTTCGTACAAAGAAGACGCGAACCCAACCGCGACGCGACGAAGAGCTTGAGCCGATCGTCGAGATCCTGGAGGGCAAGCGACGCGTCCACGCTCACGGCTATCGTTCGGACGAGCATCTTAATCTGCTGCGAATGGCCGAGGAATTCGGCTTTAAGATCGCGACGCTGCAGCACGGGCTTGAGGCGTACAAGATCGCTCCTGAGATCGCGAAGCACGGTGCGGGCGTTTCGATCTTTGCAGATAGCTGGAGCTATAAGCTGGAAGCGTACGATTCGATCCCATACAACGGCTATATTCTTTGGAAGAATGGCGTGATGGTTTCGATCAACTCTGATTCGAATGAGAGAATGCGTCGGCTGAATATTGATGCCGCCAAGATGATGAAATACGGCGGTGTGCCCGAGCAGGACGCTCTGAAGATGATCACGCTAAATCCGGCTACGCAGCTTGGTATCGAGAAGAGAACGGGCTCCATAGAGGTCGGTAAGGATGGCGATCTCGTCATTTGGTCGGCGCATCCTTTCAGCGTTTATACCGCGGCTGAAATGACGATCATTGAAGGTGAGGTCTATTTTGACCGTGCGAGAGATAAGACGATGCGGACGGATCTTGCAAAGGAACGTGAGGCTCTTGAGAAGCTTGAGATGAATCGTGCTCCGGGTGCCGGCGGTGCACCGCCACGCGTGCCGACAGAACGTCTTCGCGGTGACCTCGATGACGCAGATCGTGACGGAGGTAACCGGTAATGAATTCAAAATTAACAATGCAAAATACAAGATTGCTGATACTCGCTATAGCGGCGACTTTGGTTTCGGTTGTTTCGAGCGCGGCCCAGAGCGACGGTTCTCAGCAGAATAAGACTGGCCGTGGGGGAACGTTTGCGATCGTCGGGGCACGGATCGTTACCGTTTCGGGTGCGGTTATTGAGAACGGAACCGTTGTCATCCAAAACGGCAAGATAACTGCTGTCGGAGCCGGAGCGAGCATTCCGTCCGGAGCCGAACGCATTGACGGCAAAGGCCTTTCGGTCTTTCCGGGAATGATCGACGCCTCGACAAACCTCGGTCTTGCTGAGATCGGCCAAGGGGCCAATGCCACGATCGATGTCCAGGAAGTCGGCACAATCAACGCCAACGCGAAGGCAATAACTGGCGTCAATCCGCACTCGTCACACGTCAATGTGACTCGTGTGAACGGCATTACGACAGTTGTTTCTGAGCCGACGGGCGGTACGATAGCCGGTCAGAGCACGATCATCAATCTGAATGGTTCGACGCAGGCTGATATGGCCGTTGTTGCAGTGCACGGACTCGTCATTAACTTTCCTCGTGTCACTGGCGGTGGTGGTTTTGGCGGCGGATTTGGTGGCGGTGGCGGTGGTGGAGCCTTAGATTTTAACGAGCTTGTACGACGTCGCGATACCGCAGTCGAAGAACTTAAGAAACTCTTTCGCGAGGTCGAGGCGTATGCCAGATCGGTCGAGGCTTATGCAAAGGATAAGAGCATGCCGACACCGACGACATCGCTTCGATATGAGGCGATGATCCCGTACGTTCGCGGCCAAAAGCCGATACATTTCACATCTGAACGTGAACGCGACATCCGCGCCATCGCAAAATTCGTTAGCGAAATGAAGGTAAAAGGCGTCGTCGTCGGCGGTCAGGAAGCTTGGAAAGCCGCTGACGTTCTCAAGGCGAACAACATCGGCGTGATTTACACGAACATCTACAGCCTGCCGGTGCAGCAGGATGACCCGTACGATTATCTCTACGAGGCTCCGTCGCTGATGCAAAAGGCCGGTGTTAAGTTCGCGATATCGACCGGCGATGGGGGCGGCGAAGTCCGCGATCTGCCCTATCACGCCGGGATCGCCGGAGCGTACGGCCTTGGAAAAGACGAAGCCCTAAAATCTGTAACGCTCTATCCGGCCCAGATCCTCGGCATCGACGACCGGCTCGGTTCGATCGAAGTCGGCAAAATGGCAAACATTGTCGTCGCTGACGGCGATATGCTCGATGCTCGGACGAACATCAAGTACGTGTTCATCAACGGACGCCTTGTGCCGCTGACGAGCAGGCATACTGATCTGTTCGATAGTTTCAAAGACAGGAAGTAGCCGGATCAAGAACCGGTTAAGCGGGCGGTCTGTGACCGCCCTTTTTTTCTGACGAAGGCGGTCGAAGACCGCCGGCTTAACGGGTGATCAGGATTTCTGTGGAAAGTCCTCGCCTTCTTCAAAGAATTCTAGGGAAGCAGAATTCAAACAATACCGTTGTCCGGTAGGCGGTGGGCCGTCGGGGAAGACGTGGCCTTGGTGTCCGCTGCAGCGGGCACAGCGGATCTCGACGCGGCGCATGCCGTAGCTGTTGTCCTCGATATTGGTGAGGTGATCCTTGTCGAAAGGAGCGTAGAACGACGGCCAGCCTGTGCCGGAGTTGAACTTCTTTTTTGAATCAAAGAGCGGTAAGCCGCAGAGGCGGCAGGCGTAGATTCCGTCTATCTTATTATCGAGGAGCGTGCCGCAAAACGCAGGCTCGGTGCCGTGGTTGAGTAAGATTCGGTATTCCTCTTCGTTTAGGTCTTGGGCGAGACGTTCGATCGCTTCTTCACTTAGTTGCGTGATGTCGTAGCCGCTGTCGGAAAGTTGTTTATCACTCATAATTTTTTGTTTGAGAGTTCAGCCACCCGCTATCGCAGGTGGTTCTGACGGAGGCAGCCAGCTCACGCAGGAGGTTCTCCCTTAAAGACCTGCTTTTCCAGTTTTCGAAGACGGCCGGCCATTTCGCCTAGCTTTCGGAAAGCGGCGGTGGAGCGGAGCCAATCTCGATTATCAAATGCAGGAATGCCCGAGATAACTTTGCCGGGCTCGACATCGTGTGATGTGCCAGATTTCGCGGTGATGACGGCGTCATCGCCGACTCTTAGATGGCCGGCGATGCCGACCTGGCCGGTAAGGACAACCCGTTTTCCGATATGAGAGCTGCCGGCGAGTCCGGTTTGCGAACATATAAGAGCGTCCTCGTCGATCGTACACGAATGGCCGATCTGGACGAGGTTGTCGATCTTCGCTCCGCGCTTTATACGCGTTTCGCCGACCGAGGCACAGTCGATGGCGGTGTTGGCTCCGATCTCTACGTCGTCCTCGAGAACAACGCGGCCGGTCTGCGGTATCTTTAGCCAGCTTTTGTTCTCGGTTTTTGCGTAGCCGAAGCCGTCTGAGCCGATCGTCGAATTGTTGTGAATTATACAGTTACGGCCGATCTCACAATTTTCACGGACGGAAACGCCCGAATGGATCGTGCTGCCTTCGCCGACGCTTACGCCGTTGTACAGCGTGACATTCGGCATTATTCGCACGCCACTTGCAATTGTACAATCAGAGCCGATCACTGCATTTGCGTGTATCTCTACATCGTCAGCAACCGTTGCGCTCGGATCGATCACGGCGGATGGATGAACGAACGCCTTCAACTCAGGTTCGGGAAAGAACAAACGCATCGCCTCGGTGTAGGCGACATATGCGTCCTTTGCTCTCAACACAGCTATATCATCACGTCCGATCTCGACGCCTTCGCTCAAAAATACCGCCGAGGCTTTTGTTTCCGCTATTTGGGGCGTGTATTTCGGGTTAGCGAGAAATGAAATATCGCCAGACCGCGCAATATCTAGCCCGGCGGTCGATACGATATCGAGGTCCGGCGAGCCGCTTTCGATCGCGGAGTTGGTCTTTTCGGCTAAAATGCCAAGTTTCATTTAAATTTCCTTGATAGATCGCGTGTCCTTATGTCACACTATTTTTAGCAAACAAATTTACCCACGCAAAGTCTTCAGTCTTTGTAATCCTCTCTTCCGACCGTTTTGCAATCTTTGACAGGAGTAGTAACGCATTATGAACCCGACCGCAGTTGACCAATCTACAGCCAGGCAGACAAAGAACTTTCCAACCGCAGAACGACGCTCAGTCGTGAAAAATGAGTTTCTCGACGGTCGCATTGTGGCGAAACCTGCCGCAAATCGCTGGCACAATCTCATCTCGACAAACTTCGCGATCGCCATCGGCAGCCGCATGCATCGCAGCACTTGCGAACTGTATGCCAACGATATGCAGGTCGCGATCGGCAAAGGCTCGATTTGCTTTCCGGACATCGTCGTCGTCAACGGCCAGCCAACTTTCGCAGAGGAAAAAGCGGAGTTGCTGTTAAATCCGACAGTCATCATCGAGATCTTCTCCAGCGATTCAAAATCAACCGATCGAACGCAAAAGCTAGAGGGTTTTCTCGCCATTCCAAAGATCAAAGAGTGCCTGCTCGTCAACGAAAACGAAATGCGCATCGAGCACTACGCCCGTCAAAACGCCAAGCAATGGATCTATCGCATCTACAACGAACGCGACGATGTGATCACGCTCGAATCGATCACTTGCAAACTTTCGCTCGCCGAGGTTTATGCTCAGGTAAAACTGAAAGAATCTGAGCTGAGCTCGAAAGCGGTCAATTAGTTTTTTGCCACGAATGATACGAATGGCATGAATTTAAGAGATTGTCTTCTGCTTCGTGTTATTCGGGCAATTCGTGGCAAAAACTCCTACATCAGATTAACCGGATCGATCTCCACATTCACGGTTCGCAGGTCGCAGCCGTCTTGCTCGGCGTTTGCCAAGGCGATATCCAAGGTCTCGCGAAGCGAACGGCGGTTTACGCCTTTTAGAATGATCTGCAGCCGATATTCATTCTTCAAACGCGAAAGGGAAGCCGGGGCCGGGCCCAGGACGCGAGCGTGCTTCGCCGAATTTGCCGCATCGAGAGAACGTCTTAAAATATTCGCATTTTTCGACGCGTAACCGAGGTCACGGTGTTTGATCAGGATCGATGCGAGCACAAAGAACGGCGGATATGCCAACCGCTCTCTGTATTTTATCTCCTCGGCGTAAAAGCCTTCATAGTCCTGTTTCACGGCGTGCCGCAAAGCGTAATGCTCCGGATAATAAGTCTGGATCAGCACTTTTCCCGCCAGTTTGCCACGTCCTGAGCGTCCGGCGACCTGTGTGATGAGTTGGAATGTTCTCTCTGCCGACCGCATATCTGGCAGGCCCAAACCGATATCGACAGAGATAACACCAACTAAAGTCACATTCGGAAAGTCATGGCCCTTAGCGATCATTTGCGTGCCAACGAGCATGTCAAGGCCGCCGGCGGCAAACTTGAGCAGCACATCTTCGATCTCGCCTTTGTGAGCCATCGTGTCGCGATCGACGCGAGCCGTTCGCATTGCGGGAAATTTCTTTTCGAGTTGAGCCGCAATGTTCTCAGTGCCCTCGCCAACGAAGTACAAGTATTCACTTTCGCAGTGCGGGCAACGTTTTGGAGCCAGTTCGCGGTAATTGCAGTAATGGCAGAGCAGTCTTCCATCGCGGCGGTGAAAGGTGAGCGTGATATCGCAATTCTTGCATTTCAGCGTTTCTCCGCACGAACGGCAGAGCACAAACTGCGAAAAGCCGCGCCGATTGAGCAGAATGATGACTTGCTCGCCCTTTGCGTGCGTCGAGGCGATCGCATCGAGCAATTCGGGTGACAGGGCGACGTCCTTGCCAAACCGCCTAAATACCTCGCGCATATCGATCAGCTCGGCCGACGCAAGCCCGCGTCCGCCGATGCGGTCGGGAAGTTGCAGGTACGTGTATTTGCCGGCTTGTGCGTTATGAAACGACTCCATCGCGGGCGTTGCCGAGCCGAGCACGACAACCGCTCCAGCCATCGAAGCTCGCATCACGGCGACATCGCGGGCGTTGTAAAACGGCGATTCGTGTTGGCGGTACGACGGATCGTGTTCTTCATCGACGATGACGAGGCCGATGTTTTCGAGCGGTGCAAATACCGCCGAGCGTGTACCGATCGCGATGCGTGCATCGCCGCGGCGGATTCGCCGCCATTCGTCGTAGCGTTCGCCGCTGCTTAGATTTGAGTGCAGTATCGCAACTTCGGAACCGAATACGGTACGTAATCGTCTGGAAAATACCGGCGTCAAAGCGATCTCAGGCACAAGCATCATCGCCGAACGCCCACGATCGAGAGCAAAACGCATCGCACGAATATACACCTCGGTCTTGCCGCTGCCGGTCACGCCGTGCAGCAAAAATGACCTAAAAACGCCATCTGCCGTCAATGCCGAGGTAATTTGATCGAGCGACGCCTTTTGCTCGTCCGTCAGTGTAAAATGGTCGCGGTCGGGAAAATCGGCGCCGGCGAGCGGGTCACGCATCACATCCTGAACAAAGATCTCGACAAATCCGCGTTTTGCCAATGTATTTACCGGCGAAGCCCCGATATCGGCCTGTTCGAGCACATCGGTAAAGAGCATCTCGCCGCCGCTTGCCGCCAACAGATCAATGATCCATTGCTGCTGATCGGTCAAAGGTTTTTCGATGTCGTCGGGAATCGCTGTCAGCAATCTCACTGCCTTTCTCCGCTTTGGACGTATCTTTTCGGAATTGATCCCGGCGGGCAGCGAAGCCTTTAGCATTTCGCCCCAGTAGCTGGCGTAATAATCGGCGGACCACTGTGTCAGCTTGAGTATCTCGGGCGTGATGAGCGGTTCCTCATCCGAGACTTCGAGAATATCCTTGATCTTTGATTCGTCGATATCGAGATCGGGAGGCAGTTCAGCGTGGAGGCCGACGGCGTAACCGGTCATATTCCGCCGGCCAAAAGACAGCTTGAGTCGGGCCCCAAGCTTGATCACCGAGCGCATTTCCTCAGGAACCCGGTACGTGAAAACCCGCCGCAACGGCACGGGAAGGGCAACCTCGACGTATGCAGGCAGCGGTGAAAGTTTTAGCTCAGGAGATGTCATTATTTGCGCGTCGCACCAAATGATAACGCGCCGGAACCTTTGGCGAAAATATGTGTCTAATCATTTGTCTGCGAGTGTCCAAAAAAATGTGCTGTCCCACTGTCCCTGATTTCCCACGTAGTATTTTCGCAGCCTCCGGCGAGGTGCGGTGAAAACCACTTTATCAGGAGTTGCGAATATGGTCAAGAGTATTATTTGTGAAACAATTCGTTCGGAGTGGGCTAAACTTGTGGTGTCGGCGACAAATACAAAAGCCCGCGCGTAAGCAAGGGAGATACTCGCGGCGTTGAATGTAACGCCCTTTGCTTTAGGCGCGGGCTTGTGCAATACAGAAGTTGCTCGAATCGGTGATTCGGCGACATTTCTGAGGTAAGATATGAGAACAATGGACGATATATTCAAACCTGTAGAAAGGAAACGCGGGATCAACAAGATCTTTGTTGCCGCCCTGTTGATAGGAGCGGTTACCATCGGTGCGGTGATCTGGGTGCTTTCATTCAGGCCGTCGATCGACGAACAGACTGCTCAGATCCTAGCGGGTTCGTTTCGCGAAGGCACGCCCGAGTATGCTGAGCTTAACAAGGACATCATCATCTCAACGGATGACAAAACCGTCCAATCGCCGATGGCGACGGGCAAGATATCGATGTTTATCCACGGGAACGTTCGAAATAAGGGCTCGCGAACGATAAATATCCTCGAGGTGAATGTGGCGGTCGTCTCAACTTTTAACGACATTCTTCGTGAACGAAAGATCCTCGTCGTACCTGTCCAACAGCCGACACTGGGCCCTGGCGAGACCATCCCGATCACGCTGACTCTGGATGGATTTAACAAGGAAGACGATAGGGCGAATATTCGGTGGAAGGTGACGGCGATCAGGGCTCAGTAAAGTTGTTTGCAGAAGCCCGCACGGAGTAAGGGCATCTCTTCTGCCTAATGAGTGCCCTTACTTCGTGCGGGCTTCTCCAACATCTTCTTTAGTTTCTTTCACAAACAACTCCTCCAACGACTGCTTCACCGGCTGGATCGACGCTAGCCGGCCGCCAGCGGTTCGGGTAATTTGCAGTACCGCGTCGATGTCGGCTTCGTCGAGGATCTGGATGCTGGCGCCGTTTGGCCTTGCGTGGATCGTAGCACCCGCGATGAACTCGATCTTTTCTCGGATCATGTCGGATTCGACTCCCTGAATGCTGATCTCAAGAATGCGCGATCCGGCGTCGGCCGTTAGCAGGTCGCTGAGATTGCCTGACGCGGCGAGTCTACCATTGCGCAGAATAGCGACCTCGTCGCATAAGGCCTCGATATCGGAGAGGATGTGCGTCGACATAAAGACCGTCTTGCCCTTGTCACGCAGGCCGGCGATCAGCTCGCGTATCTCGCGGCGGCCGACCGGGTCGAGGCCGGACATCGGCTCGTCTAGAAAAACGATCTCGGGGTCGTTTATGAGCGATTGGGCGAGGCCTACGCGTTGGAGCATGCCTTTGGAGAATTTTCTTAGCTGTTTCTTCCAGTCTTTTTCGTCGAGACTAACGGCGGTGAGCAATTCTGAGGCTTTCGATCGCCGTGTCGCGGCGTCGTAGCCAAAAAGGCGGCCGAAATACTCCATTAGCTCGTTTGCCGTCAGATAATCGTAAAAATACGGATTTTCCGGGCAATAGCCGATCCGGCGGTGCATTTGAATATCGGCGAGGTCGTGGCCTAGGATCTTTGCGGAGCCCGCAGTAGGGAACTGCAGCCGCATCAGCGTCTTGATCGTCGTCGTTTTGCCGGCACCGTTGCCGCCGAGGAAGCCAAATATCTGTCCCGGACGTACATTCAGAGTAAGGTCGTCGAGGGCACGTACGCGTTTCTTTTTAAGGAAACCAGTTTCGTAGTCCTTAGTGAGGTTCTTAATTTCAAGAGCGTAAGTCATATGAATCTTGCATCTGATCGCGTCCCCAACGGGGACGAATGAAATAGCGTCGGGAGCATCCCGACGACTGATTGTCCTAACCCCATCTGTCCCTGAAAGGGACGAATCTGCGTAAAGTCATTGGTCCCTTTCAGGGACGCCCAAAACTTACTAACTATACGTCGGGATACTCCCGACGCTATTGCATTGGTCCCTTTCAGGGACATAAGCTGACCCCATTTTAATCGATCGGCAAACCTGTCAACGCCGGGTCCAGTTTGACGCGGCAATTCTCCTTATCCAATAAATACGGGGCGTCGGTTGGATCGACGATGCGATTTGAGGCATCAATCCGGAATGAGCGGCCCTCAGGCAGTTTCACAGTCATCAGCATCGATGTGATCTCGCCGAAATTGTTCGCGCAGCGGCCGTTTTTCTCTTTGAATTCCGTCAGGACGCGATCGATCGCCTCGCGTTCGTCGAGTGAATCCAGTTCCTTGAGCCGCCGCTGAGCTGTGATCGCGACCATTTCATCCTCGGCGCCGGCCAGCATCTCACGATAAATAGAACGCGATGTTTCGCGGCTGCCGCCTTCGGTTTTCATCGATGCAGCCATCAGCCGCATAAATGGCGGTGCGCCGGCGATCTGCGAACCTTTTTCATACGATTCTGAGGCTTTGTCGTACCGACCGATCTTCCAATAGATATAGCCGAGATGCTGGTGCAGACGCCAGGAAGTCGGGTTATTCGCTATTCCTTTTGTTACAAGATCGATCGCCTTTTCCGGGTCGATCGCCGGCAAAACTATTGCTCCGTAAGAATATGCAGCGATAAAATGTGGGTCGAGTGAAGTAGCATTGTCGAGCAGCGGGTAGAGAAGCCGTGGATTCAGGGATCGAAGGTCATCGAGATTGATGTCCTTGTCCTGGCTCGCGATCATCTTATCGCCGATGTATTGGAGCGAGCGCATGAAATACCAGTCGGCGGCGAGGCCCTCAGCACCGAAAAGATAGCCTTTTAGCGACGACGGCGTGAAATTTAGGTCAGAATCGCCGTAACCGGTGTCGAGCTGTGGACGGTTGTGTTCGAGGCTTGCGTTGAGGCCAACTGCAGCCACGAGTGCGACGACAATTACGACGCCGGGCAGGACGATCTTTTGTAGAATATCCTTAGACATTACTTAAAATTACGTCTGCTAAATATTAATAATGTTATAGTTAAGAGCAATAGATTCAGAACCACAGCGTAGATAACTGCCGTTCCTATCATTGCTGCCGGGACGACCATTCCATTCGAGGTTTCAGTGATAAAGCTGAAATGCGATAGGTTTGGCAGCACGTAATAGATGGCCTCAAACAGCATTTTCGACGTATCGGACTTTAATGCCTGAGCCAGGTCACGCAGCGACGAGGTAAAGTGGCCGATAATAAAGATAAAAAAGGTCAATAGGGCCGAAAGTGCGGGCGTTGAGAACGACGAGAACATGATCGCGATGGCTGTGATAACGGTCAGCTCGAGAAAGATCAGAGATACCGACGCCCAAACCGGCCCGATAAACTGCCGTCCTCCGATGTACACCAGAGCGAGAGTAACGCCAAGCCCCATCACGGCAACATTTACAAGCAGTGTCGCGCAAAGGCCGAGATACTTGCCGATGATAAACTCGCTCCGGCCGACCGGCTTCGATAATATTGAGTAAACCGTACGTTTCTCGATCTCTTTCCACACCAGACTAACGCCGACAAAGATCGAGATAAAAGTGCCGAAGAAAAGAACGGCGCTCAGGCCGAGATTTACGATGACGCGGGCTTCCTGTCCGGCGGTCAATTCGCCAAGAAAGATCGCGCTTGCAGTGATCAGCAGCACGAAAATGATGAGGTTATACAGGATCCGGTCGCGGACGGCCTCGCGAAAGGCATTCGTCGCGATGGTCAGTATCCGGGGCAGGAATCCTGTTTCTTCGTTTGGCATAACGCGTTTGTAAGCAAATATTTAGGCGAAATGTGGCACTCGCCGTGTGGCAATATTCTAGCACGAACCTTCGGGTCTAAAGCAATATTTCCGACCGGACTGCCAAAGCTCGCGCGTAAGCAAGGGCGAAACCTTCGATTCGGGCAGGGACGTGTCACCCGAGACGAACGTATCGCCCTTGCTCACGCGCGGGCTTGTGCATATTGATGAGATCTCTCATTTGCCAGCATAGATCATTGGGTGCCGGGATACTCATCCAAAAACTGCCGAACCGCACTTTCGGGTAAGAGTTCGGCAGGCGGGGCGATGGAATTGTCCTTTTGAGCCTTCTGAAAGGCGGCCATACTGCCGTTGCGGATAAGCTCGTACCAGCCGTTTGCCTGACGATCATTGATCTCAGCGGCTGTGATGAGGTGTGTTTCGGCGTCGTTTTGCCGTCGCTGGTACTCGAGAAAAACGGCGTAGGAAATTCGCAGAAACACGGATCGTGGATAGATCCCGATGGATTCGCGGTACGTGGCGTCGGCCGCAGCGAGGTCGTTTGCCGCTATTTGCTGCTTGGCAAGGCCCGCGTATATCGGTGCGGTGCCAAGGCCGTTTGTGATGGCGGCGCGATAGTATTCGGCGGAGCGTGCGGGCTGTTTGTCGTGTGCCGCTTTGAGAGCGTGTGCAAAATAAACGCCGGCGTAGCTGCTGTCGAATGCGAGGGCAGAGGCGAGGTGTTTTTCGGACACCTGTTCGCTCTCAGCCTGGCCCGACTGATAGGCGTGATATTCGGCATTGATCTTGGTAAAACAATAAATTCCGGTTGCGAGTGCTGCCATCAAGCAAAATGTGTAGGCGAGCGTAGAAAAACGGCTGCTCGTGGTCGATCTCGCATCGTCTCGCGGCTTTGAGATCTCAGACACGGCGATCGCCATGACAACAAAAAAGACCGCACCATTCTGTACCGAGCGAAACGAGAAAGAGCTGACCATCGAGCTGGCCGCGAACGCCGACATTCCCGCGATGGCTGCCCATCCGATCGGTGAAAGCCGGAAACCGTTCCGGCGAAAACTCCCAGCAAAATAGTACGCAAAGACAGTAAATGGCACCAGAAAAAGAGCGATCCCGATAACGCCAAGCTCGGCAAGGATCTGCAGAGGTTCGTTGTGTGCACGCTCGACGAGGTAATCTTCGCCGATCTCGGCCTTTGGCGTGTCGGGATTTTTTAGCCGAAATTCCTTTCTTGCCTTGTTAAATTCGAGCCCGAAATTGTCCGCACCGACGCCGACGATCAAATTCGCCGCGATCATTTCGCGCGACACGCCCCACGTAAACAGCCGCATCGTCGATGTTTCGCGACTCGGATCGGCAGCACCGGTGATGTAATCGGCGGTCGCCGGCAGTGGCGCAAAAGCGGACGAAATGACCTGCGTGCCGACCGTGAGAGGGAGCCAGCAAAGGGCCGCGATGGCGATCTGTTTTCTGAAGCCGCGATGCGAAAATATCAACGAACCTAGGAAAAACAAGACAAATCCCCCGATCCCGGCCAGAAACGCACCTTTGCTAAGGCTCAGCATCACGGTCAGCCAGCCGAGGCCGGCGGCAGCGGCAAGAACGGTCTTTGTGGTCCGTCGAGCGGCATAGATCGCCCCGGCCCAGACTAACGGCGACAGCGTGACCAGCATTTCGGCATATTTGCCGTAACGAATACGGATCGGGCCTTCGTTGATAGCAAAATCGGTTGTTGTGGCGTAATCGAAAATGCAAAGCAGACCGAGAATAACTGAGATCGCCGCAAAAACTGTCAGCGGAAATCCACTACCTTTGTCATAACGGATCACACCCGAAAAGATCAGAAAGATCGCCCCATAAAGCATCCATATCAACGTGTGATGTGCGACAGAGCCTGCCGAACCTGCCCATCCCATCGATATCAGGCTCCATCCGATAAACGCTCCGATCCCGGCGAGGACCAGCCCGTTTGTCCGCTCCGGCTTATCAAAAAAGGCGGTTCGACGGCGAAAAACGGTGATCAGGAATACCAATAAGCACAACGCAAACAAAAACTCGACCCTGAAAGGATGATTCACCCTTATCCCCGGCTCGGGCAGGCGGAATAATATCGCGCACGCCGCAAATGCCAACGCCACAGCTATCAGGAAACGATGCCTTGGCTGCGACCTAAGCTGATCTGCGAAAACTGGATCGGTTTGAACCATTGTTTGCCTGCGGGCTGGACTGTCTGAAGACTCGAACAACGAGATTCTACCACGCATAAACGCACGCAAAAAAGACGGGAATCCCGAATTGGAATTCCCGTTCTAGTCGTTCGAAGTTGGTTTAGCTAATGGTTACTGGATATTCCGGCGAGTAGCTGCCGAAGTCGGCATTTTTTTGGATGAAAATCGCTCGGATTCTTCCGTTTTCGGGTTGGCCGGGCGTTGCGGGCGAGATGGTAAAGTTCGCGGGCATCTTCGTTGCGAACGCGGCGATGTTCCAAGCGGTTGAGCCGGCGCGTTGGTATTCGATTCGCATAGCGTCGTAGCCCTGCATCGAACCCGCAACATTGACGATATAGCCGGTTGCGGTCGTGACGTTGAGTGACGGCGCGACGGAGCCCTCGGGCGCGTGGCCTTGTTCCTCGCCGACGATCATCAGGTCTTCGCCGATCGCCTCGGTGTAGCCGGGCGAAGCGACGATCAGCTCGCGCAGCTCTCTAAATTCAGTGATTATCCCGATAAACGCACCGGCCGGCATCGAAACGCTCGGATATGCAGGCGTCGCCGGGGCCGGATCGCCGGTCGGCTGGCCCGTAAATATCAGATCGCGCCACTCGATCAGCGACGACGTGCTCGCCCGAATCTGCTCGACATATTCGTACGCCGTCAAAAACGTGTTACAGATCAAAACGATCTGCGTCGTCTGCGCCGCCGTGATTGGCAGCACGCTCGTATAGCCGCCGATCTTGCCTTTGATGTTCGAAAACATCGCCGCCTGATTGCCCAAGCCGCTTGGGAACCATGGTTTCTTCGCCATAGCATTGCCTCCTTTTTGCAGTCCTATATTTTTAGATTTAGAATCCGTGGGAAAACCACAAAGGAACTGGCTGAGAGTATCTAGTCAGGAGATTTGCGGGAATCTCACTAATTCCCGCGTAATATATTTTACTTCCTCAAATAAATCAAGCCCGGATCCGGCTGATTCCGCGAATAATTCGATTGTTTCTCTACGAAACTCGGTTGTCGGACGGAAATATGCAATTGTTTCCCCGAGAGATTCGGTTGTTTCTGTGAGAGATTCGGTTGTCTGACGGAAATATTAGGTTCTTTCCGCGAAAGATTTAGTTGTTTCTCCGAGAAACTCGGCTGCTTTTCTGAGAGATTCCGTTATTTATCTGAAAGATTCGGTCGTACGACGGAGAAATTCGGCTGTTTGACGGGGGTATCGGTTGTTCGAGCGACGAATTCGGTAGCGAGAACGTAATTCGCAAAAAAAAGGAAGCACCCGCTAAGTGCTTCCCATAAAATAAATCTGGAACTCGTTTATTGCCTAGCTGATGAGATTGTTCCGTTAATATAGTTGAATCTCAACAAGTTGCCGGCGGCATCCGAAGCCGACCGAACGGCAAGCGAATCACTGAACATCAAGTTAGTGCCCGATCCAACATTACCGATGACATCGAACGAAATCCAAACGATCGTCCTTGGGCTTGATGACGGTCTCACTGTCTCTTCCGAGTCGACCAACACTCCAATACGTCCCGCTTCATTCGTATTTACGGTCAGTTCAGAGCCTTTCGGAGCTGCGTTGCCCAACCTAGCTCGCGGCCTTGCGAGTACTGACCTATTGTACTCGAGAGTGAAAGCAACAGCCGCTTCTCCGCCAAAAGGAGTAATTTCAATCGGCACGTGAACAACATTTGAGCGTAGTATGCTAGCACTTCCAACCGACAATGTCCGCTTAATACCAAAGTCCCCGAATAAGTTGTCGAAAATTAATTCACCACCTGGTCGGGGTGGAGGCGGTCCCGTCGGGCCTTGTGCGAGAGTCAAAGGCAAAGATCCCGCAGCATAGAGCCGCGCGGCCACCACGTCGCCCGCACCGATAATCCCGTCGCCAAAAGTTCCTGAGGGGGCGCAATCAGCTCGCTGAAATTCGTTTGGGCTGTCCGGCGCGGCCAATCCTAGTGAAAACTCCCTCATTTGCGTCACATCGGTCGCGTTAACAACTCCATCGGTGTTGGGACGTGGAGTTACATCGGCCTCATACCTCTCAGTGGGTAAAAGCCGAGCAACATGATTTCGAGTGACGGGTGTACCATCCAGCGTGATAGTAGTAAAAGACCCACCAAGGATAATCTTGCCGTCGGGTTGATATGATGGGGCGGGCGACGGTTGAACTGCAACGGCGGCAACAGCGAAAACCTCAAAATCAGCACTCGGATTGAATTCCGAATCCAGCGTGCCGTTCGCGTCTACACGAGCGATCTTTGAGCGTTGCTGAGCGCTGACTTCGTTGAAAGCGCCTACAAACGCGATTTTCCCGTCGGCCTGCAACGCGATCGAGTTTACTTTACCGCCGGTTACATCCGGATTGAAAGCCGGATCCAGTGTTCCCGACGAGTCATCCACACGCGCGATACCTCGGCGCACACCTCCTCCTTGGAAGTTCATGGTAGCACCGCCCAACAATATTTTTCCAAGCGACGCTTGAACCACAATTACCGTCGGAGTATCGGTTGTGCCCGTCAATGGATTGAATGAGTCAATTGCTCCGGTCGTAGTGAGCCGAGCAACATGATGTCGCCCATTGCCATTAACATTAAAAAAACCACCGGCGATCAAGACAAGTCCGTTCTGCTGAACCGCAATAGAGCTGACTGAACCGTCCATGCTAACGTTTTCGAAGGTAGTATCCAAGGTGCCGTCAAGGTTAAGTCTCGCGATGTTTTGCCTTGGCTGTTCATCGATCTGACCGAATTGACCACCTACGTATATTTGGTTGCCGTGGAAAACGAGCGCAAATACTGAGCCAGACGGGGCAGGGTTAAAACTCATGTCGACCGTACCATCGGTGTTGAGTCTGGCAAGATTTGGGCCGATGCTGGGAAAAGATCCGGCAACCAATAGCTTCCCGTCAGATTGTGGTTCGATTGCGGTCAATTCTGCGTTAAGGTTTGGCGGTGAGAAGGTTGTGTCAACGGTGCCATCAGAGTTCAACCGGGCTAGGAGCGAAATAGTCACAGGATTCCCATTTGGTGAAAGCTGTGTAAAATCGCCGGCAATGATCGTCTTGCCATCCGTCAGACGAACAACTTTTGTGACATGGTTCCCATTGGGGTTGGGATCGAAATCATCTGGGAGAGCCGGTACCCTTGTATCCGTCGGGCCCGTCATCGCGAAATTTGACTCAGCCTCGACAATATTCTGACTGGTGTCGATATGCAAAAAGGCACCCGTCATTAAAAGTAGAACGATGGGAATGAGTACCACCCTCGTCCGGTTATTTCGTTCCGAAATTACTCCGTTCATATTCTTGCTCCTGTTTGTTTTGATTTAGTTTTCCCTCTGCGGTATTAGGGTGCACGAAAATGTTGGTTGGTTGCAAGGAGCAAAAAAAGAAGGCCCCCATTTGCTGCGGGCCTTCTTGAAGTTTTAGCGCGGGAACTTGGCGAACCAATTTCCCGCTTTATCAAACTCAATTCGCGACGAACTAGTTGCTCAGCGGCGTACCAGCCTGAACAGCTGCCGTGCTGGCAAACTGAGCACCGGTTGTGGTGTCAGCCATAAGCACGCCTTCCGTAGCGACGCCAAAGCGGCGAGCACCGGTTGCGGTCACACCCGAAGCGGTCGTCGGGATAGCCGAGAAGAAGAACTGAGCCGGAGCCGTTGTGCTCGATGCAACACGACCGCCGACGAAAATATATCCGCTCTTCGTACCAGTTGCCAAAACGCCGTCGACCAATCCGGGGGTTCCGAGTTCGGTCAAAGCCGCAAGCGTACCGGCGCCAACCGCACCAGCATAGTTACTATTGCCATATGTCGAAGCATAGGTCATCTGTGCGCCGTGCAGAGTACGCATGGCCGAAACTGCCGAACCTTCGTTCGCGCTGCGACGTGCAGCAAGCAGGTTAGGGATAGCGATCGCGGCGATGATGCCGATGATCACAACAACGATTAAAAGTTCGATAAGCGAGAAACCTTTCTGATTTTTCATGTCTAATTCACAATCTCCTGAAGTTTTTGAAAATCTATGTACCTTTCCCAGGCCACTGATGTATTAACAAGAGTCGTGCCACAGGGATGAGTCTGGAGTCGTGAGTCTTAAGTCTTGAGTCTAAAGGGGTTGTGGTGACTTGAGTAAAACGGGAATGGGTCTAAACCTAGGTCTTTGGAAGCAAATTTACAGTTTTTGGTAATCGCGGAATGACAATAAATGTCAGAAAGAGCGTCTTAAGTCTTGAGTCTTAAGTCTTAAGTCCTATGCCAAAGCGGGGTTGAAGCCTTTCTGCAATTTCTGCTATATTTCTGACGTTTTTAGCAACATCAGTACAACGGAGAAAATTGATATGGCAGCGTTTCGTAAATTTGAAGACATCATTGCCTGGCAGAAGGCTCGTGAAACAACGCGAGAGATCTATCGAGCAACTTCTCAGGGAGATTTTTCCAAGGATTATGACCTGAGGAGTCAGATCCGCCGGGCGGCTACCTCCATCATGGCAAACATCGCGGAGGGCTTCGGGCGCCATTCGGACAAAGAGTTTGCTAATTTTCTTAATATCGCTCACGCGTCGGCGTACGAAGTGCAATCACATTTGTATGTCGCGGTTGACCTGAGTTACATTCGCGCCGAGACTTTTGATCAACTCTATGATTCTCTCGCCCAGATTTGCAGAATGCTATTTGCACTTAGAAAGGCTCTGAAAAACCAGTGAATTTGAGTCGAAACTTCCCACTCAAGACTTCAGACTAAAGACTACAGACTTCATTCCGAGCTGCGCATTTGGGCCGAGAGGCTGCGGATATTGTGCTTATCGAGAAGATGCCTCAATGAGCGAACCTGCATCTGCAATAGCTCTGCTGCTTTTGTTTGGCTGCCGCCGGTCGATCTGAGGGCTTCGACTACGTAGGTCTTTTCGAGGTTTTCGAGATGGGCGACTAAATTTATGCCCGTTTCAGGCAGGTCGAATTCGGAACTGATCCTTTCGGGATTGTAGTTCGTAATGTGATCGGGAAGCTGCTCGGGCTGGATCTCGCTTGATCTTTCGAGAGCGACGGCTCGTTCGATGGTGTGTTCGAGTTCGCGGACGTTGCCGTGCCAGGCATATTTCTCCAGCATTTGAGCGGTTTTTGGCGAGATAGTGAGCAGTTTGCCCGATTGATCGCAAAACTTGCCCATGAAATGCGTGATCAGATCGGGAATGTCCTCCGCACGGTCGCGAAGCGGCGGCAGATGGATCGGAATGACCGAGACGCGATAGAAAAGGTCCTCGCGAAACGTGCCTTCCTCGGTCATTTGCTTGAGATCGCGGTTTGTCGCGGCGATAACGCGCGTGTCGATCGCTACCTCGTCATGGGCACCAACCGCACGAACACGCCTCTCTTGCAATACGCGGAGGAGCTTTACCTGCATCGCCGGCGACATCTCGCCGATCTCGTCAAGAAAGATCGTTCCGCCCTGCGCCGCTTCAAACAGGCCTTTGCGGTTGGTATTAGCACCGGTAAACGCACCTTTTACATAGCCAAACAGCTCGCTTTCCAACAAGGTCTCGGTAAAAGCACCGCAGTTTATTGATACAAACGGCTTTTCCGCACGCGGGCTGAGGTCGTGAATCGCTCTGGCGACAAGCTCCTTCCCAGTGCCGCTCTCGCCGGTGACAAGGACGGTCGATTGTACCTCTGCGACCGTCTCGATCATCTGATAGATCGCCTGCATCTTGGCCGACGTGCCGACGATGTTCTTAACGCTGCCGCGCTCACGCTGGGCCCGTTTGAAGGCACGGTTTTCATCGACCAGAGCCTGTTTCTCAAGCGTTTTTCGAACGATAAGCTTTAATTCTTCGACATCGAATGGTTTTTGAATGAAATCATCGGCACCCAGCTTAAATGCCTCGCGAGCCGTCTCGACCGAGGCAAACGCCGTCATCAGGATCACACCAATGTCAGGCAATGTCTCGCGAACCGCACGCAAAAGCTCGATGCCGTCCATATCAGGCATCTTTACATCCGAGATAATGACCTCGGCCGGCTCCGCCTGCAGCAGTTCCAACGCCTGGCGGCCATTCATCGCCGTGCGGATCTGATTACCTTGCTCCTCAAATACGAGGCTCAAAAGCTGCCGGTAGCTCTGTTCATCGTCAACGATCAGTATATTTGCCATGGGTGGTTGAGCGGCTTGGCCGTGAAGTCATTGTCACAGAATAAGGTTTCTCAATTCAAGGCGAAACATCGGTTTCTTTGCTTTCTACTTTGAGAAAATCCTTTAGTTTTGAGGAATCCGTGGCCTCGTCGGATGGCCGCGTTGGCTCGTTTAGTACGCGGCGGTTGTCTTTTGGCAATTCGACGGTGATGGCCGTTCCGCTGCCTTCGAGGCTTTTTACGCTGATGACGCCGTTGTGATCCTTGACGATCTGGTAAACGATCGAGAGGCCGAGGCCCGTGCCGCCTGAGGTCGAATTCGAGAATGGTTCGAATAGCTGCTCGACCTGCTCGGGTGACATTCCGTGCCCGCTGTCCTTAAAAACAATGCGTATCCTGTTGTTTGGAATCGTTTCGAGGCTGACATGGAGATTTCCGCCATCCGGCATTGCCTGGATCGAATTGCGGGCCAGATTCCAAAAGATCTGTTTGAGCTGCGTAGAATCGGCAGAAATTATGACAGGGTGCGTGCCGAGGTCGGAGGTCAGTTCGTGATGCCGCTCTACGTCTGGGCTGTGACGAAGCAGCGTCATTGTGTCCTGGATCGCCTCGCCGACGTTCGTATCGGCAAAATCGACGGCCGCCGGGCGTGCGTAGCCGAGAAAATTGGTGATTATGCTGTTAAGCCGATCGGACTCCTTAAGGATTATGTCCATCAAGCCCGCGTCACGCGAATCAGGCTGAGTGTTTGATTCGAGCACCTGTATCGCACCGCGCATTGCACCGAGTGGGTTTCTGATCTCGTGGGCAAGCCCGGCGGCGACTCGCCCGACCGCGGCAAGGCGATCCTTTCGCCTAACACTCTCCTCCATCGAGCGAATTTCGGTCAGATCCTGAAATGTAATGATCAGTCCCGTGGCCTCGTGCGTTTCCGAGAAAAGAAGCGAGACGCTAAAGCCGATCCGCACGGCAAATCCATCGGGTGTTGCCAGATCGGTCTCAAAACGCGGCAGCTGCTCGCCGTCACCGGCAGCAGCGAGCGAAAGGTCGATCTGCTCTCGGATGTCACCAAAAAGAGTGTATATCGACTTGCCCTGCATCTGATCCAGCCGATAACCGGTGATCTCGATCGCGGCCGCGTTTAGCGTGTATATATTGCCTTCGAGATCGGTCGTGATCAGGCCGGAGCGGATCGATTCGACGATACGCTCATGGACGGCGCGCAGATTGGCGAGGGTTTTTGTCGTTTCCTCAAGCTGCTCTCCCGAGGAGCGGCGCTCGGATAGCCGCGAGGCAAGCAGACCGACAACCAGCAGAGCGATAAGCTGGAAACTGACGATCTGGATCGCCTTTCCGACGGCCTGAACCGTTCCCGAAGATTCGATCACGGATAAGAGCGTCAATATCGACAGCAAGATCAGGCAAGCTGCACATACGACGGCCGTGATCAATGTTGACACTGGTTTTAAGAAGAAGCTGGCGACACTGATAAGTACAATATAAAGAGTGATATACGGCGATGAGAGATCGCCGGTTCGCCAGATGAGCCATGTGATGAGAAGGGCGTCAAGGAAAAACTGCGTCCTGATCTGCCACGTCAGGTTATGGCTGAGCCTGAGCAAGAAAAAGTAGATGATCGTCAGTCCGACCGAGATGACAAATACCAGAAACAGGCCTTGAGGGAAGTTTTCCGTGGAGAGCCTCAGCGTTCCGCTCGACCAGAACCAGCTGGTTACCAGCAGCAAAAAAATAACCATCAAACGCCCGATTATCAGCGTTTGGATCCGCTGCATCTGCTTTGCGTTGGCGGCACCGTCTTTTTGGTCTACACTGAACATATATGGCCAATACCGACGTTCAGAATGTTTCGCCAACCCACGATCAACGGCCCTGGGGCAGTTTCACGGTGCTCGACGAGGGTGAAAACTACAAAGTTAAGAGGATCGAGGTTCTGCCGGGAAAGCGGCTGAGCTACCAGCAGCATTCCCGCCGTGCCGAGCACTGGTTCGTTGTGTCCGGCACAGCTAAAGTAACACTAAACGGCGTTGAAATCATAGTCAAAACCGGCGAAGCGGTCGATATCGGCCGTGGCGATGCCCATCGTGTCGAGAACCCGGAAACGGAAGGATTGCTTGTGTTTGTTGAAACTCAGACGGGTGATTACTTTGGCGAGGATGATATCGTCAGGCTAGACGACGATTTTGGCAGGAATTGATGCGACGATATGACGGGCGACGACGCCCAGATCAGCTGAAATAAGGTTGGGCGTATCTTCCAGTAACGCTTTATGTGACAGGCCGTAACCTGTTAAAACTAAAGCCGATGAGACATTCATGGCAAAGGCTGTCTCTACATCGATCTTCTTGTCCCCGACAAACCACGAACGCTCAAGGTCTATCTCAAAATCATTCAACGCAGATTCGATCATTCCCAGGCCGGGCTTGCGGCATTTACACCCTTCATCAGGCAAATGCGGACAGAAATAAAAAGCATCGATAGCACCTGCCAACTCCGACTGAATTGCTTCGTGGACGGCATGCATATCATCCTCGGTATAGACGCCGCGGGCGATGCCAGATTGATTTGTCACCACGATCACCAGAAAACCATTATTTTTCAATGACTTAACGGCGTCGGCGGTGAACGGAAACAAACGCAGGTCCTCGACACGCGAGAGGAAATTAACCTCCTCGATCAGCGTGCCGTCGCGGTCAAGAAATACTGCCGGTTGTTTCGTCAAGGTCATCTTCGTCTGGGATCAGCTTAAGTTTTGCCGCCTCAAAGACTTCTTCTACGGTTATCCATGTCATGCACCGGTGATCGATCGGACAATCGCGGAGCATGCATGGTGAACATTCTACAGCTTTTCGAATGACTTCTGATAACGGCGAGAACGGCCGCGTTGTTTCGGGGTTTGTCGGGCCAAAGATCGCCAAAGTCTCGGTTCCAACCGCCGGAGCGATATGAGCGAGGCCCATGTCATTTGAAATCAACAGGTTAACCACGCTCAAAACAGCTGCCGCTTCGCCAATATCGGTTTTCCCAGTGATATCGATCGGTTTCTGAGTTGAAGCCGCCAATACCTCTTGTGCAACCGCGGAATCCTCTTTAGAGCCCACAAGTATTACATTAGCATTTAGCTCTAACTGTAATAGATCATTTAACTTAGCGAAATAATCAGTCGGCCATCGTTTTGCGACCGAATTCGTAGAGCCAACACCAAAAGCGACCGTATGTCTTAAAAAGTCGACACCTTTGGCAGCCAGCATCGACCGTGCAGATTCCTTTCGAGACTCGGAGATATCTAACGAGATTCTGGGTTCCATTGACCCCACGGTTTCTCGTCCAAGTACCTTTTTCTCGACTGCCGAGACCAGATTGAGATAGTAATAGACCTCATGCCGGCGGTTTTTCCATTCGGGAACGGCTATCGGATCGGTCAACAACAGGCCGCGGATGTCCTTGTTGTAGCCTATTCGGCGGGGAATTCGGGTCAAAAATGAGGTAAGTGCCGATTCAAATGAGTTTGGGAAGAGTACGGCGAGGTCGTATCCGTCCTCTTTTAAGAACTGCGTATTGTCGTAAACGTCCTTGACCTTCCACTTGTGCTTGTCAAAAGTTACCAATTCATCAATAAAATCAACATCCCGAAACAAACCATCAGCCCACGAGCGCGTATGCAGCGTTATCCGCGCTTCCGGAAAGATCCGCCGCAGCTCACGCAGGGCCGGGACGGACATCACGGCATCGCCGATCCAGTTTGTCCCACGAACGAGTATTTTCATAGGAAAGAATAACAACTGATTAACGCGGATTCGCACAGATTTCTTCTCTAATCCGTGTAAATCCGCGTCAATCCGTTGTCAAAAAAACATCTTCAACCCCTCATCCAATCCGATCTCCGGCTTCCAACCGAGTTCCTGCGCCACGAGGCCGATATCGGTGACGTAATTCATCGGAATCGGAGCCGGAAGCGGGTTTTCTTCGTCGACTATTGCCTGGAGCTCTGAGACTTCTTCCATTTTGGCAACCAATTCTCGCAATGAAAGGGCATTTTGCCTCCCGCCGCCAAGATTATACAGGCCATGGCGGATTATCGAATCGGAAAACGCACTGCACGCGCGGGCGAGATCATCGACGTGCAGCAGGTCGCGTCGCGGTTCGCCGTTGCCGGGCAAAGCGAGCCTCTCCCCTTTGTTTATCGCATCGGCAAAGTGGCCAACAAAATTTGGCGTGTTGTCATGACTTGGCGGCGCGTAAACCGTCGAAAGCCTGAAAATACACGAGCGAAAGCTACGAGCCGCCGCATAATACTCTACATATCTTTCGGCGATCAGCTTTGACCATTCGAGCGCAGATTGACCTGCGTATAAGGTCGGACACGACTCGTTTACCTCAGAAAAATTGTCGGCAAATCGGCCGTAAACGTCCTTGGTAGAAGCAAAAATGAATACTGCGTCCTGTTTCATCTCACGAAGCAAGTTGATCGTTCCCTGAACGTTGTTCGCGAAAACGTGCTCGGCGGCATCCGGAGATTTGTCGAGATGCGCCGCCATGTGAATGACAACGTCGTAATCGGCGACCATCGCCGCGTCGGTTACATTTAAAATGTCGAGTCCGCAGCGGCCAGAGAGGTCATCGGCGTTAAGGAAACGCCGGACGTGCGTGCCGAGATATCCGCTGCCGCCGGTGACGAGGATCTTCATAATTCAATTAAAGGCGATATTTAGCTAGACAGCAAGCCGGTCAAATATATAGAATTTGATTAGCGGAAGTTAACTTCACGTCTGCGTCCACCTGCCCGTTTCGGCGAACAATGTCCGAGCCAAACACAGTACCAACAACCAGATCTAAGATGCCGCCCAAGGGCTGGGTAAAGGCACGTCGTCCGTCGTCGTCGTATCAGGCTCCGCCTCAGTCGCGGTTTAAGCGTTTTCTGCGATCCGTTTTTAACGTTTGGACACTTTCTATCGCTGGATTTCTGTTTCTTGGCGTATTCCTCACTCTCACGTATTTTTGGTTCGATTTCTCGGATCGGATCGATCAAAAACTGCTCAGCGGCGAGGTTTACACAGCTTCTGCTGGAATTTACTCGGCTCCAAAGACGTTGAAGGTCGGTGAAAACACGACGATGCCGGGCCTCATCGATTATCTCAAGTCCGCCGGTTATATCGAGCGAAACAATCAGGCCGACGCCTCGCGGAGCCGTTATGCCGTCGATGGCGACGTTCTCGGCATCGAGCCCGGGATGACCGGCACGATCGACGGCGTGAAGGTATTTCGGGCTCTCTCAGTCAAATTCAGCAAGGACGGCAAATCGGTTGTGGCGATCGGCGATCGCGATTCAAACACACAGGTTAACGAGGCCAAACTCGAACCAAGGATCCTCAGTTCGATCGCTGCCGAGGGTGACGGACGGCGTAAAACTGTCACGTTCAACGACATCCCGGCACATCTGGTCAAGGCGATAACGGTGACCGAGGACCGAGCCTTCTTTGAACATTACGGCATCAATCTTCGCGGCATCGCACGTGCATTCTGGCGCCGCTACGAGGGCGACGAAAATTCGCCGATCGCCAACCAGGGCGGCTCGTCGATCACGCAGCAGCTTGTCAAAAATCTGCTACTCACCCGCGACCAGACCTGGGAACGCAAGATCACCGAGGCGTATATGTCGGTGATTCTCGAGACGCGTCTGACCAAGCAGGAGATCTTTACGCTCTACGCAAATCAGATATATCTCGGCCAGCAATCTGGTGTTTCGATCTATGGTGTCGGTGAGGCGTCGAATGCGTATTTTGGCAAGGACGTTTCGCAACTGAATCTGCCCGAAGCTGCGTTTCTGGCCGGGATAATCCGAAGCCCAAACCGCTACAATCCGTACAAAAATCCCGATCGCGTCAAAGAACGCCGCAATCAGGTGCTGCAATCGATGGCTGAGGCTGGCGAGATCACTGGGGCGCAGCTTGTCGATGGCCGCACGGTCAACATCGAGCTAAAACAGATCTCTAATACAAAAGACCTACAGGGAATGCCGTATTTCTCACAGTATGCGATCGAGGAATTGCCCAAGATCGTTGCCGATCCCGAGGCTCTGCAGCATCTGCGAGTCTACACATCGATCGACCCGGACCTGCAGCGGATCGCTTACGAGATCGTAAATAAAAGGCTCGCAGCTCTCGATAAACATTTTCCCAAGAAGGAGAAGGGAACTCTAAACGCCTCGCTTGTCGCCATCAGGCCAAAGACCGGCGAGATCGTGGCGATGGTCGGCGGGCGTGATTATTTGGCCAACCAATTTAACCGCGCGACCGACGCGATGCGTCAGCCCGGATCGGTATTTAAGCCATTTGTTTATGCCGCGGCGATAAACTCGGCGTACGATTCCAGCTCGCGGCAGTTCACGCCGGCAACCGTCTTCAAAGACGAGAAAAAGACCTTTACTTACGGCAACGAGAGTTACACGCCCGGCAATTTCGGCGACTTTTTCTCGAACAAAGAGACCACGCTCCGCGATGCATTGGTAAAGAGCAAAAACGTCATCACTGTCGATATCGCGATGTCGCTCAACGTAGGCAAGGTGATGAATCTCGCGAGCAAAGCTGGAATGCCAAAGGTCGAAAAGGCCTATCCATCCATGGCATTGGGAACGTCGGAGGCAACACCGCTACAGGTCGCGACGGCATATACGATGTTTGCAAATCTCGGCGACCGTGTGCTTCCTACGCCGATCACCCGTGTGACAAGCGGCGATGGACGTACCACAGCCCAGCCGATGCCGGATAAGAAAAATGTAGTTCGCCCTGATGTCGCATACATCATGAACGACATGATGAAAGACGTCATCAACCGCGGCACTGCAGCACAGGCTCAGGGCTGGGGCTTTCGAAATAACCCGGGCAAGACGGCATTTGCCGGTAAGACGGGCACATCGCGGGACGGTTGGTTTGCGGGATTTACGCCAGAGATCGTGTGCGTAGTTTATGTCGGATTTGATAACGGCGACGATCTTGGGATGAAAGGCTCTGATTCCGCGATGCCTGTTTGGGCCGATTTTATGAAAGAAGCTCTCGCACTGCATCCCGAGTGGAACGGCGACTGGATGGTACCCGCCAACATCCGCAAAGCCGAGATCGACATACGCAACGGCGCTCTCATCCGCGAACTCGACGCTCTCGCCACGCCTTCGCCGTCAATTACGCCTTCGCCAACGCCAAAACGTGATCCAAGTGATCCGCTTTACGAAGAGTCTTACGTGGAACCAAAGGACGTTTTCGTGACAAATGTGCCGGCCGAATTTCGCCGCGTCGAGCTGTTCATAGCCGGGACCGTGCCAAATCGTTCGTTGCTGCCGATCAATCAGGATCTCCCTGTTGACCAGGAACCCTCAACAACTCCCGCCGCAACGCCTTCGCCCGTAACCGAGACCTGGCAAGAGCCGCAATCCGGCGGCCCGCCGGGCCCCGCTGAGCAATCTCTTCGCGAGGTTCGGCCCGCCCCGGCCGCGGGTGGAACGACCGTCATGGTCTGTCCGCTTTCCGGGATGCGTGCAACATCGAGATGCCCGGAAAAAGAATCAAAAAGCTATCGCAGCGGCACCGAGCCCAAGGATTTCTGTACGTTTCATCGTTAGAAAAAGGCCCCGCGAGATACGAGGCCTTTTTTATTAAGCATGATCCGATCGGTTAGTACTTCATTCCGAGATTCTTGACGAGAAATCCGTAAATGTCAGCCACTTCTTCGATCTGTTTTGATGTCGGTTTTCCGGCTCCATGCCCCGCTTTTGTTTCGATTCGAATCAGCACAGGTGCATCGCCCGCTTGGGCGTATTGCATCGCGGCCGTGTATTTAAAGCTGTGCGCGGGGAACACACGATCGTCATGATCGGCCGTTGTCACGAGCGTTGCCGGATATTTCGTGCCGGGTTTGGCCTGATGATATGGCGAGTAGGCAAAAAGAGCTTTGAAATCCTCGGCCACTTTCGGGTCGCCATAGTCAGACTTCCAGAAAGCCCCCACCGTAAATTCGGTAAACCTGACCATATCCATCACGCCGACTGCAGGCAGGGCGGCGCCGAACATATCAGGATGTTGATTAAGAACGGCACCTACGAGCAATCCGCCATTCGAGCCGCCCTGGATCGCCAGTTTTGGGATTGAGGTGTACTTGTTCGAGATCAGCCATTTGCCGGCCCACGCAAAATCGTCAAAGGTATTTTGCTTATTGAGCCGCGAGCCGCCTTGCCACCACGCTTTGCCGTACTCGCTGCCGCCACGGATACAGGCGACGGCGTAGATCCCGCCCATTTCCATCCATGCGATGCGCGAGATCGAGAATCCGGGCGTCGAAGGAATATTAAAGCCGCCGTAGCCATAAAGGATGGTGGGATTCGTCCCATCGAGTTTCAAGCCTTTCTTGTACGTGAGGAACATCGGCACCTGTGTGCCATCCTTGCTGGCGTAAAAGACTCGCTTAACCTCAAACTGCGATGGGTCGACTTTCGCCCCGGCCCGACGGAACATAGTGCTACGGCCTGTCTTCATGTCATATCGATAAATTGTCGGAGGTTCGTTAAAGCTGTTATAGGTATAGAACGTTTCGTGATCCCTACGCCTTCCGCCAAAACCACCGGCCGATCCAATGCCGGGGAGTTCGACATCACGTATGAACTTTCCATCCGTTTCGTAGATCTTGAGCAGTGTCGATGCGTCCTTCATATAATTGAGGACAAACTGATCGTTGATGAATGAGACACCGTTTAGCGTATCCGCGGATTCCGGGATCACATCGGTCCATCCTTTGTCAGTCGCGAGAGCGTCAACCTTGACGACCTTGCCTCGCGGTGCGTCCTTGTCCGTTCGAAAATAGAATGTCGAACCATCGTTGCCAATAAACGAGAAGTTGCTTTTGCGGTCAGTAACCAAGGGTTGGATCGGGGATCTTTGTGTCGTCAGGTTTTTGAAATGAACCATGTTCATTCGCTCGGTGCCCTTTGTGATGCTGATGATCAACCAATTTCCGTCCTCGGTGACGCCGCCGCCAATGGTCAACTCGCCATCGTCGGGGCGTTCGTAAACGACGTAATCGGCCGACTGAGGCGTTCCGAGCTTGTGAAAATAGAGTTTTGGGAACTTGTTTGCGCTCTTAAGTTCTACACCCTTTTCTGCGTCCGGATATCTTGTATAGAAAAAACCCGAGTTATCGTTGAGCCACGAGACTCCGCCATTACGGTTTGGGGCTAGCGTGTCGGGCAGATATTCGCCCGTGTCCGTGTTCATTATGCGCCACGATGTGCGATCCGAACCCGAGATCGAGACGCCATAGGCCCAAAGCTTGCCGTCGTCGGTAAATGACGAACCGCTGAGGGCAGCCGTGCCGTCCTCAGCGAGCTTGTTCGGATCGAAAAACACTTTTCCCGGATCGTTGATCGATGTCGAACGATACCAAACGCTCTGATTCTGCAATCCGTCGTTCTTTGTGTAGAGATAAAATCCGTCCGCGACCTTTGATGGTGAGGAAAAACGCTCGTAGTTCCACAGCTCGGTCAGGCGATTCTTGATCTTCTCACGCTGTGGAATAGTGGCGAGATAAGCATCAGTGAGCTTGTTCTCAGCGTCGATCCACGTTTTTGTATCAGCCGACTCAGTGTCCTCCATCCATCGGTACGGATCGGCGACCTTAGTGCCATGGTAATCGTCAACCTGATTCCCACGCTGCGGCTTGGGATAATCAAATTTCTGTGCCGGCACGCTCGCCGCCATAAAGGCGCAGACGATCAAAAATGCTATCGATCTCTTAAACATAACGCGTTAATACTCCTGTTCGAATGGATTTTCGAATTAGTATAAGGCGAGTCTCGGGTATTTCAAAATAACGTTCGCCAGGCGTGACTGCCCTTATCGGCGGACCGCGACAATATCGGCGGAATGCGACAATATCGGCGGATCGCTGCATTATCGGCGGAATGCTACATTATCGGCGGATCGTTATATCGCTCGTCGGCTTTCGATGCTAGATTGACGGTATGAACACGTGTCACATCTGCGATCGAACTGCTCTCAACGGCCCGAAACCTCACTCCATCCGCATG
>CXWL01001522.1_pt1 | contig 87724 bp, 81 predicted proteins | sample 590931 | NCBI WGS metagenome assembly CXWL01 (sample SAMEA3498368, study PRJEB10139) | groundwater metagenome | biome: water well; material: biofilm material | place: Germany | collected 2015-04-27 | reverse complement strand
ATTCAATGAAGCAAATTCGCCAGCAGGCCCACATCCAGCGCCTGCGTCCATTCGCCGCCGATCATCGCCATGCGGCCCGGCTCGGCGAGCAGCGCCGCGTGGACGGTGCCGCGGCGGTTCTTCTTGTCGCCCTGCATCGCGGTCATGATGGCGTCACGCGCCAGGCCTCGCGGCGGCGCGACAGGCAACCCCACCGCGCGGAGCCACCCCGCCGCCCGGTCCGAGGTGCCCGGCGCGGTGATGCCCATGGCCTCGCCGAGGCGGCATTCGAGGACCAGGCCGATCGCGACGGCCTCGCCATGCGGCAAGGTGTAGTGGCTCGCCTGTTCCAGCGCGTGCGCAATCGTGTGGCCGGCGTTGAGGGTGAGGCGGCGGCCGCTCTCGTGCTCGTCCTCGGTCACGACTTCTGCCTTGATCGCCACGCTCCGGTCGATCAACCTGGTGAGTACCTCCAGGTCACGGCGCGCGATGGCCTCGCGGGCACTCTCGATCCACTGTCCGTAGGCCGCATCGGTGATCAGTGCGTGCTTGACCGCCTCGGCGAGTCCTTCACGGAAGGCACGCTCGGGCAGCGTCCGCAGCAGGGTGGGATCGCAGCAGACGGCGAGGGGAGGATGAAAGGCGCCGACGAGATTTTTCCCGACCGGTGTGTCTACGCCCGTCTTCCCACCGACCGAGGCGTCGATCATCGCCAGCGTGCTGGTGGCGACCGCGAGCCATGGGACACCACGCAGGTAGGTCGCGGCCACGAAGCCGACCAGGTCGGAGGTCACGCCGCCGCCGAACGACACGAGGACCGTATCGCGTCCCAGGTGCCGTGAGAGCAGTTCGTCAGTGAGTCGCGACCATTCGCCGCGGCTCTTCGATGCCTCACCGCTCGGGAAGGTGAGCTGCAAGGCGCCGGGCAGCGGCGTCGGCAGCACGGCCGCCACGTCGGCGTCGGCGATGACGACGGCCTGATGGCCGGGGCAGGACGCGTCGAGCAGCGCGTGGACCTGCCCGAAGGCCCCCGTCCCGACGAGCACGGGGTAGCTCCCCGCGCCGTGCTCGACCGTGGTGACCTTTACCAGGTCACGTCTCCGTTGCCGGCCTGATGATTTGCCTGGCGCGCCATCGTGAAGAGCAGATCCGACAGGCGATTGAGGTAGATCACGAACAGCTCAGGGACATCGGCCGTGGTGCCGAGGTGGACCACGTTGCGCTCGGCGCGGCGACAGATGGTGCGCGCCAGGTGAAGCGCGGCGGCCTTGGGTGCCCCGGCCGGGAGGATGAACGCCGTGAGCGGCGGCAGCTCCTTGTCAGCCTCGTCCATCGTCTGTTCGAAGAGGTCGACGCGTGAGGGCGACAGTTCCGCCTTCTCGAGCGCCTTCCGCACCCGTTCCGGATCAGGTGTGGCGAGGTGCCCTCCGATCGCGAAGAGGTCGCGTTGCACCATCTCGAGCAGGGCGTCATGGAATGCCACCGGCGCGGTGCAGCGAACGACGCCGATCGCCGAATTGAGCTCGTCGACGTCGCCGTATGCGCAGACGCGAGGATGGTCCTTGAGGACGCGTCCGCCGCCGAAGAGGCCGGTTTCGCCAGAGTCGCCCGTGCGGGTGTAGATCTTGAGGGCCATGGCGGATTATACCCCGATGACCGCCAACATTTCCTCGACCGCGACGATCTTCTCGCGCGGGCGGCCTGCCGGTGCCCCCCGTGCCTGTTCCTCGGCGTCGAGTCGCTGCCAGTCGGACCAGGTCGTGACCCGCACCCCTCGGCCCGCCAACAGGGCGTCCACGGCCTCGGCCTTGCCGCCTCGGCGGACCACCGCGCCAGTCTCGAGATCGGCGACCAGCAGGGCGACGGTCTCCGCCGCGCAGGACTTGTTGGTCCCGATCACTCCCTGCGGCCCCCGCTTGATCCACCCCGCCACATAGAGCCCCGGGATCGTCTCGCTGCTCCCCGGCGCGACGGTCACGCGCCCACCCTGGTTCGGGATCGTGCCGCGCCGCACGTCGAACGGCAATCCCTCGAGCGCCACACCGCGGTAGCCAACTGAACGGAAGACCAACCCGATCGGCAGGGTTCGCTGCTCTCCGGTTGGCACGGCGCGCACACCGCCCTGCCCGTCGGCCTCAAGGCGGTTCCGCTCCACGACGAGGGCCTCGATACGATCCTCGCCGAGCAACGCGACGGGAGAGGTGACGAAGTGGAAGTGGATCTGACGCGGGGCGCCAGTCGGCGCGCGGTCGGCCCACTCGCGCAAGACCGCCAGGTTCTTCTCGGCAGTCCGGTCCTCCGCGTGCGCGAGCAGGGTGGCGCTCGCTTCGTCGAGGTCGAGGTATTCGCGCGGGACGACGACATCGACGCCCTCGAGCTCGCCCAGTTCGCGAAGCTCGGGCGTGGTGCACGCGGCCTGCGCCGCACCACGGCGCGCGATGACGTGGATGGTGCGGATGGCGGAGCTGCGCAGCGCCGTGAGTGCGTGCGCGGCGAGATCGGTCGTGGCGAGCGCGTCCGGCGACTTGGCCAGGATGCGCGCGACGTCCATCGCCACGTTGCCGATGCCGATGATGGCGACGGCCGACTGGTCCAGGTCGAACGGCAGGTCGGCGTAGTCAGGGTGCCCGTTGTACCATCCGACCAGCTCCGTCGCGGCATGCGATCCGGCGAGGTGTTCGCCGGGAATTCCCAACGGCCGATCCGTGCGCGCCCCGAAGGTCGCGATCACCGCGTCGTAGTGCTCGCGCAGCTCGGCGACGCTCACGTCACTGCCCACCTCGACATGGCCGAGGAATCGGAAGCCGGGTTGGCTGGCGATCCGCTCGAAGACCTTGGTGACCGACTTGATCTTGGGATGGTCCGGCGCGACCCCGCCGCGGACCAGGCCGAACGGGGTGGGGAGGCGATCGAAGAGGTCGATCGCGATGCCCGGATGGGCCTTCTGGAGCGCCTCGGCGGCATAGAAGCCCGACGGGCCGGCGCCGATGATGGCAATGCGGGGCAGCAAGGGAGTGGACATGCGCGAACGATAATCGGATACCCCACTCCCCTCCCCGCGGCCCCTCGCCCTACTTGCCCAGTGGCTTCCCGAGCTCCACCACGATGCTGTCGATCGCGGCAATCATCCGGGTACTCCCGAGCGTGTGATGATTGGCCTGAATCGAAAAGACCAGCACGCGTCCGTCGCTGCGCTCGACGTACCCGCTGAGCGAATTGACCCGGGAGATGGTGCCGCTCTTGGCACGCACGCGTCCTTCGAGCGGAGTGCCTACGAAGCGGCGCCGCAGGGAGCCGGCGGCGCCGCTCTGCGGCAGCGCGGCGGCGATCTCGTCGTAGCGCGCGTGCTTGCGGATGTAGCTCAGCATGGTGGTGAAGGCCCGCGGCGCGATCAAGTTGTTCGCGGCCAGGCCGGAGCCGTCTTCGACGGCGATCTCGGTGGAATCGACCTTCATCGAGTCGATCAGGAAGCGCCGGCTGACCCGTCGTCCCTCCTCCCAGGAGCCCGCCGCGCCGAACTGCTTGCCGAGCTGCTTGAGCAACATTTCGGCGAACCAGTTCTGCGAGGAATTGAGGATCGGGAAGATCCAATCCGAGACCGGCCGCGAGCGCACCTCGGCGAGCGCCGGGGCGCTCCGGGCGTGGCGATACGCCAAGGAGTCGGTGGTCGACCGCGTGGTGCCGCGCACCACGATTCCCTCGGCGGCGAGCTCGCGTCGCAAGGCGAGTGCGGCAAAGCGATTCGGATCGACCACGGCGGCGTTCTCGGTGCGCGCAGCGGCGCCGGCCGGGATGGTGCCTGAAGCCACCCAGCCACTGCCGTCCTCGTTGCGCAGGATATCGAAGGTGCTGCGACTCCCCTTGGAACCCGTTTCGGCGCGGAGTTCCAGCCGGCCGGCGCCGATCTCCGGGCTCATGGTGATCCGCGGCGCCACGCCGACGGTGTCCCCGGCGGTGACGCGGAAGTCAACGCTGTTGTCGTTGAAGCCGAGTCCCGAGACCGGCGCGGCGTACCACCAGTTCAGGTCGTAGCCTTCCCAGGACGGGTGGATCACCGTCGGCTCGAAATAGGAGCCATCACCGATGAGGTTGCCCGCCACGCTGCGCACGCCGCGTGCGCGCAACTGGCGCGCGAGCTCGACCATCCTGGCCGCGGGATCGGTGTCGCAGGCACCCGCGGCGCTCTCGTCGACGTCGTAGCAGCGCCGCGAGAAGGTCGGGTCGCCACGGCCGTAGAGGACCAGGTCGCCCTGCAACACGCCGTCCACCACGGGGCCCGTGCCGTAGAGCGACGTGGCGACCGTGAACGCCGGGTCGAAGAGCGCCGCCGCGACGGTCGCGACCACGAGCTTCGTGTTGCTGGCGGGGATAAAGAGGCGGTCGGCGTTCCGGCCGTACAGCAGGTGGCCATCGAGGTCAGTCACGGCGACGCCCCAGAGCAGGCGGTCGAGTCCGGGGCCATCGAGCCGCGCGTCGAGGCGCTTGGTGAGGGACTGCGCCGAGAGGGGTGCCGCGAGGGACAGGAATGCGGCGAGGCAGAGACGACTACGAACGGTCATGGGCGACTCGGGGGTCGGCGGCGGCGTAGCAGAGATCGGTGATCAGGTTGACCAGGACGAAGACGAGCGACAGAAAGAGAATACCGCCTTGGATGGCCGGCAGGTCGCGCTTGTCGATCGCGGTGAGGATATAGCGCCCCACCCCCGGCCACGAAAAGATCGTCTCGGTGAGGATCGACCCGGTGAGGTAGGAACCGAAGTCGAGCCCGACGACCGTGATGATCGGCAGCATCGCATTGCCGAGCGCGTGGCGGAGGATGACGGTGTGGGCCGGCAGCCCCTTCGCGCGGGCGGTGCGGACCAGGTCGGAGGTGAGCACCTCGCGCATGGCCGAGCGGGTCATTCGCGCCAGGAAGGCGATCGAGCGCATGCCGAGCGTGACGGCCGGGAGAACGAGGAAGAGCAGCCCGCCGTAGCCCGAGGGCGGGAACCAGCGCAGCGTGACGGCGAAGAGGAGGATCAGGAGCAGCCCGACCCAATAGACCGGGAAGGAGATCCCCAGATACGCGCCGAGGGTGGCGATGCGGTCGCCCCACGAGCCGGGGCGCACCGCGCCCCAGATCCCGACGGCGAGGCCCAGGGTCACGGCGATCAGCATGGCGGCGCAGGCGAGCTTGAGCGTGGCGGGGAAGCGTTGGCGCAGTTCGCGCACGATCGGCCGGCGAGTGATGTAGCTGCGGCCAAGGTCGCCTCGGGCCACCCCCGCGACATAGCGGCCGAAGCGCACGGCGATCGGGTCGTCGAGCCGGAGCTCGGCGCGGGCGCGCGCGACCGCCGCCGCATCGGCGCGCTCGCCGACGATCGCGGCGACCGGATCGCCCGGTGCGAGATACAGGAGCGCAAACGTCACCGCCAGCACACCGAGGAGGGTCGGGACCAGCAGCGCCAGCCGCAGCAGGATGTAGCGAATCATCGGACCTCCCGCACCGTGGCCCACCGTTGGCCGGTGAAGACGACCGGGTAGCTCCATCCGCTGATCGATGGCTGGCGGGCCCAAAGGTCGGTGGGAAACCAGCAGAAGATCCAGGGGGCCTCGTCAAACACCGCCGCATCGATCGTTCGGAGGAGAGCCGCCTTGGCCGTCGAGTCCGGTGTTCCCCGGGCTGCCACGAGCATGGAGTCGAGCGCGGGTCGTTTCAGGAAGGCGTAGTTCCCGCCGGTGCCGGCGTTGCCGGAGTGGAAGAGGGGAAAGGTGAAGTTCTCGCCATCCGGATAATCCGCCCACCAATCGGAGAGAAAGAGGTCGGCGTCTCCCTTGCGGGCGGCGGCGCGTGCGGTCGAGGCGTCCCGCTCGACAATCTCGACGGTGACGCCGACGCGGCCGAGGTCGGCTTGCACCGCTTGGGCGATGCGCGCGAACTCCGCGCGCGGCGAGCGCCACAGCTGCAGGGTGAGCCCGGTGGCATGTCCCGCCTCGGCGAGCAGCGCCCGAGCCTTCGCCTGGTCAAAGGCGTACCGTGTGCGGGTGCTGTCGTAGCCATCGAGGCCTGGCGGAATGCTGCCGGCGGCGAGGACGCCCCGGTCGTGCATCACGCGGTCGAGGATCGCCGGGATGTTCACCGCGTGGTTGAGGGCGCGCCGGACGCGCACGTCGGCCAGCGGTCCGCGCGTGGTGTTGATGGCGATGTAGACGGCGCGCATCGCGGCGCGGCGTTGCAGCACCCGATCGGTGGCGGCCTCCCAGACGGCGGTCTCGCTGACCGGGATCTCGACGACCGACAGACGCTTCGACTCGAACTCGGCGCCCTGGGTGAACGTCTCCGGAATGATGCGCACGCGCAGCGTGTCGCTCGCGGCCGGACCGCCCCACCACTCGTCGTTGCGGGCGAAGATCAGGAGGTCATCGTGCGACCAGCTCACGAAGCGCCAGGGACCACTGCCGACCGGCGTCTCGCCGAAATCCTCGGTTGTGGGCGTCGGGACGATCGCGGTCACCGGCATGGCGAGCAACTTGGGGAAGATGTTGAGCGGCTCGCTCAGCGTGAAGGCGATGGTGGAGTCATCGATGGCGACCAGGCCGGCCAGCCTGGCGGCGCCGGAATCGGCCACGGCAGCGGCGCCGAGGATGGGGAGCAGCGGCCAGATGCGACCCCCTTCCTTCCGCATCCGCAACGCGCGGTGAAACGAGGCGATGATCGCCGCGCGGTCCACCGGGCGGCCGTCGTGGAAGCGCACGCCGTGCCGGAGGCGAAAGGTCCAGGTGCGGCCATCGGGCGACGGCCACCACGAGGTGGCGAGCCCCGGCACCAGGCGCCCATCGGGATCGAACTGGGTCAGGTTGTCGAAGAGGAGCGCGACCGCCTCGCCCGTCGGCACGTCGGTGGAGAGCGCCGGGTCGAGGGAGCGGGGGTCGGCGGTCCAGTAGTACGTCAGCCCGGGGGGGATGCCGCTGCCACAGGACGCCAGGAGCAGGGCAAGGAGCGGGACGATGGCGCGGGGCATCAGGCTCCGATCTGGCGCGGGGACGTTGGCGTAACCTCTTCAACTAACCAGATTTAGGAAATGCGGTCAATGTCGCTCTCCGGCGGTCCTCGGACCCCTGCCCTCCGGCGGTGGGGGCTGGCGCTTGCGCTGCTCCTCGCTCCGCTCGGCGGCGGCATTGCGGCGCAGGAGGAGGCGCTCGTCGTTCGCAAGCTCGACTTCGCCGGCAACAAGGCGCTCGACGACGTCACCCTTGCCGCCGCAATCAGCACGACGAACTCCGCCTACTTCGCCACGCACTGGTACACCCGCTGGACCGGGCTGGGGACCAAGCGGACGTTCAACGAACAGGAATTTCGTCGCGACGTGGAGCGGTTGCGCGCCCTGTACCGCCGCGCTGGGTACCGCGACGTGGTGCTTGACACCCTGGTGCAACGACTGCCGCCGGACGTCGAGATCAGCATCACGATCAAGGAGGGCGAGCCGCTGCGACTGACGTCGCTCGCGTTGCTTGGCCTCGACAGCGTGCCGGACCGCACTCGCCTGGTGCGCGATCTGCCGATTGCCGTCGGCGACGTTTTCTCGCGCTTCACGCTCGCTGCCGCGCGCGACACGATCCTCACCCGCTTGCACGACCTTGGCTACCCGAGCGCGTCGGCCCAGCCAGGGCGCTTCGGCGAGGACGTCGATGGCCACGTGGCCCAGGCCACGCTGGAGTTCCGCCCGGGGCCGCTCGCCGTCTTCGGGCCGGTGACCGTGACGGGGCAAGTGAACGTCGACTCCGGCTTCATCGCCTCCCTGGTGTCGGCACGGCCGGGCGAACGGTACCGCTACAACGACCTCTTCCGCTCGCAGCGCGCGCTGTATGCCTCCGAGCTCTTCCGAGTGGCCGAGGTCGGCGTCGACACCCTGCACTTCACGACGGGCGACACGATTGTCCCGCTGCTCGTGACGGTCGCGGAGGGGCGGGCGCATCGGGCACGCGCGGCCGTCGGCTTCGCCACCAACGATTGCTTCCGCACCGGGCTCGGCTGGACGGCGCGCAATTTTCTCGGCGGCGGCAAATTGCTCGACATCAGCGGGCGGCTTTCGAAGATCGGCGTCGGTGATCCGCTCGACTTCGGTGCGCGCAACTCGATCTGCTCGCCGCTCCGGGATGACTCGGTCGGGTCGCGCGTGGCGAACTACGGACTGGACGTCTCGCTGCGCCGAAACGGCTTCCTTTCCCCCGACAACACCATGACGCTGTCGCTGTTCGCAGAGCGTCGCAGCGAGTACAAGGTGTTCCTTCGCGAGGAAGTCGGTGCCGGGGTGTCGGTCACGCGCGAGACCGCGGCGCGGATCCCGATCACGCTCTCGTACCGCCTTTCCTACGGCACCACCAAGGCCAACCCCGCCTCGTTCTGCGCCTTCTTCAATGCCTGTGCCGCCACGGACATCGCCCAGCTGCAGCAGCGACGCGTGCTTGCCACGGTGGGGCTGTCGGCGGAGCGGGTGCGCGTCAACAACCTGCTCGATCCGACCCGTGGCACGATCCTCACGGCAGAGGCGACGCTATCGTCCAAGCTGCTCGGTTCCTCCGCCCAACAGCAGTTCACGCGGGTCGTCGGCGATGCCTCCGGTTTCGTCCCGCTGACGCGGAGCGTCACGCTCGCGGGACACCTTCGTGTCGGCGCGGTCTTCTCGCCGAAGTCGGACTTCAGCACGGGCAGCGGCAACTTCGTTCCGCCGGAACAGCGCTTCTACGCCGGCGGCCCGAACGACGTGCGCGGCTACGATCGCAACGAGCTCGGGCCGGTGGTGTACGTCGTCCCCGCCGATTCGGTGCGACCGGATGACACCTTCCCGGAATCTGAGGCGAGGATTTCGGCCACGGGCGGGAGCCGCGTGGTGGTGGCGAACCTCGAACTGCGGCTGCCGTCGCCGATCTTCAGCCAGCGGATGCGCTTCGCGGTCTTCAGCGACGTCGGCGCGGTGTGGGACCAGGCGGGGAGCGCGCGATGGCGGATGACGCCCGGCTTCGGGCTGCGCTTCGCCTCGCCGCTCGGTCCGATCCGGTTTGACATGGGGTTCAATCGGTACGAACTCGAGGCAGGCACCGTCTACACCACGACGCCCGCGGGCGATCTCCGCGTGATCGGTACCGATTTCGTCCGGAAGCGGGAGCGCGGCTACACCCTGCACTTCTCGGTGGGACAGGCGTTCTGATGCGTCGGGTCCGCCTCTTCCTCACCGCCGGCTTCGTCTGGCCGCTGCTGGTGATTTTCGGGGGACTCGCCGGGAGCGCTGCGGCGGTGCTCTGGTCGCCTCCGGGGCAGCGTTTGCTGGCGCGGATCGTCACCTCGCTCATTTCGGGGCGGGTGGCGGGGCGGGTCGAGGTCGGCGGGATTCGCGGCACCCTGCTCGGCCACGCCGTGCTCGAACGCGTGGCGGTGCACGACTCGCTCGGCGGTCTGGTGCTGACGGCCGAGCGGCTCGAAGTGCGCTACACCTTGCCCGAGTTGCTGGCGGGTCGGCTGGTATTTCACGAGGTGCGCGTGGAGCGGCCCGTGATCCACCTGATCCGGTTGCGGCGGCAACGATGGAACTACGAGGAAGTGTTCCGCAGCAAGCCGGGGGCGCCGGGTGGCTCGTCGCCGCTGGTCGAACTGCATGACCTCGTGATCCATGGCGGCACGGTCCGCGTCGACGTGTACACGACGCCGCACCCGCCCAAGCTCGCAACGTCACGCCACGCGACGACTCCCGCACAGCCGCGAGTCGAGGAGAGTGCCGACGGTCCGGTGCGGGTCTATGGTCTGACGGCGCTGGATGCGCGGATCCCGCTGGTGCGCATCTCCACGCCGGCGCGTGATCCCATTCTGGTCAAGATCGCCGCGCTGCAGGGCCGCCTTGCCGACCCGGCGTTGACGATCACCGCGCTCGAAGGCGAGATCCTCACCGCCGGCGACTCGCTCCGCTTCCGACTCGATCGGGCCGCGATGCCCGGCACGGTGGTGCAGGGTGGCGGCGCGGTGCGCTGGCCCCAGGACACCGTGCTCTTCGACTGGTCGCTCGCGGCCGACACCGTTGATCTCGACGACCTCCGCTGGATCTCGCCCGATTTCCCGTCGTGGCAGGGCCGCGGCAAGGCCGTGGCGCTGTCGACCAGCAACACGCGAACCGAGTACCGGCTCGACGACCTCGTGCTTGGGCACGGCGTGACCCGCGCCGTCGGACGGATGGTGGCGTTGGTTGACATCAAGCAGGGGCTCGGCTTCCGCGACCTCGACCTGCAACTCACGCAGACGCCGCTCGAGGTGATGCGCCCCTACCTCGACACGCTGCCCTTCGCGGGAATGCTCGAGGGGCGGCTCCGCCTCGATGGCTTCCTCGACGCGATGCGGGTTGCGGGCGACCTGCGCTTCGCCGACGCCCTGGTGCCGGGACAGCCCATCTCCACCTTTCGTATCGACGGCCTGATCCATTTCGGCGGGGCCGAAGGCGCGGTGTTCGAGGGCTTTCAATTGCTCGATGCCTCAGTGGCGCTCGGCACCGTCAGCAAGGTCGTGCCCGCGATGCTGCTGCCCGGGCAGCTGCACCTGGTCGGCCGACTGAACGGCCCCTGGCAGAACGCGCGCTTCGACGGCCTCGCCGAGCACATGGCGCCGAACCAGGCCATGTCGCGCCTGCTTGGCGCGGTCCGCCTCGACACCCGACGCGAGGTGCTCGGCGTCGAGATGAACGCCACCTTCGACCGGCTCTCGTTTGATGCGCTGCGCACCGGCTATCCGTCGCTGACGCCGTTCGGTGGGCTGACGGGTCGGGTCATCACCAGCGGCTCGCTGGCTTCGCTGACGATCGATGCCGACGTGACCGGTGACCTCGGCACCGTCCGCGCCATCGGGCGCATCACGGCACTCGCCCCGAAGTGGGGCGCCGATTCCCTCGATCTGACCTTCACGCGCGTCGACCTCGACGCGCTCCTCGGGCGCGGCGGTTCGACGGCGCTCAATGGACGGATGCGAGTGCGCGGGACGATCGACTCCCTGGTGCCGCCCGACGGGACGGTGTCGCTCGATCTCGATCGGTCGCGCGTCGGCGGATTGACCTTCGAGGAGGCGACGCTGCGGCTCGGAGCCAGCGCCGGGATGGTGCGCGTCGACAGCGCGCAGGTGCGCTGGCCGGACGGGCAGATGGTCGCGCGGGGGACGCTCGGCTGGGCGGTGCCCGACTCCGGGTCGCTGCACCTCGAAGCGTGGGCCGCGACGCTGCAGCCGTTCGACTCGTTGCTGCGTGCTGCCACCGGCATGGCACGCGACACGGTCGCGCCGCGACGGCTCGACGGACTCGCCCGCGTGGCGCTCGACCTCCACGGCTCACTCGACCGCGCGTCGGTCGTGGGGCGCCTCGACGCCGAAGATGTGGTGCTCGATCAGTGGCGAGCGGGTGTGGTCGCCGCGGACATCACGGCCGATTCCATGGGCGCCAAGGGACTCTCGCTCACGCTGACGGCTGATTCGGTGGGCAACGCGACCCTGCTCGCCCGGGCCGTGGGCGTACGGCTGCGCGGGCGCCGCGATTCGCTGAGGTTCGCGGGCGAGGGACAGCTGAACGGCCTGGAACTCGCTGCCGCCGGCGCGTGGCAAGGTGACTCGGTGCGGCAGCGGATTGCGCTCGACTCGCTGGCGCTCTCCTTCCCGCGCCAGCAGTGGCGGCTGGAGCGGCCCACGCAGATTCGGCTGGCCGATGGCCTCGCGACGCTCGACGACACTCTGGCGCTCCGCACCCGCGACGGCAGCGGGGCGATCACGCTGTCGGGCACCTTCCCGGGCACGGCCCCCGGGACGATGACCGCGAGTGCCGTCGGCGTCGAACTCGCCGACCTGGTCGGCTTGATGCAGGGCGATACTACCGCCGTCGCCGGCGTGGCGATGCTCGACCTGCGACTCGGCGGTACTCGCAACGCGCCGACGATGCGCGGCAGCGCTGCCGTGACGGGCCCGGTGCTCGGCTCGGTGCGTGCTCCCATGGTGCGCGCGGCGTTCGACTACGAGTCGCGAATGTTGCGGTCGCACCTCACGTTCTGGCGGACCGGCGACGCCGTCCTCGACGTCGACCTCGCGTTGCCATTCGACCTGGCCCTCGCGGCGCGGAACGAGCGGAAGCTCGGCGGACCGATCGCCATCTCGGCCAAGGCGGACTCGGTCGACCTCGCGGTGTTCGAGGCCTTCACGCCCAACATCCGGAACGCCACTGGAACGGTGCAGCTCGACCTGCAAGGGTCCGGCACCTGGGCCACACCGCGCCTCGGCGGCAATCTGGCGATCCGGAACGGCAGCATGCGCCTGCCGTCGCTCGGGGTGACCTACGATCGCATCGAAGGACGGGCGCGCTTCAGTGGCGACTCGTTGCTGCTCGATTCGCTCTCGATGGGCGGGGACGGCGGAACGCTGCTCACGACGGGCAGCGTGCGCTTCGAACAGCTCACGAGCCCGGTGCTCGACCTCAAGTTCGGTGCGCGGGGCTTCCTTGCCATGAATGTTCCGAACTACCTGAAGCTGCGCGCCGAGGATCTCAACATCACGCTGCGCGGGCCGCTGACGCATCCGGTGCTGCGCGGCATCGGCACGCTGTCCGAAAGCATCCTCTACTTCGCCGACCTGGTCACCAAGGATATCGTCGACCTCGAGGATCCGGCCTACCTCGACCTCGTCGACACGCTCGCGCTGCGGAAGCAGCGCCTCGGCGCGGCGTTCCAGAACCGCTTCCTCGACTCGCTGCGGATCGAGGGGCTGCGCTTCCGCCTCGGCACCGAGGTCTGGCTCCGTTCGAGCGAGGCGAACGTCCTGCTCGAGGGATCGGTCACCATCGACAAGACCCGGAAGCAGTACCGCCTGGCGGGGACCTTCACGGCACCGCGTGGCACTTACACGCTCAAGGTGCCCTACCTGCCGGCGCGCGACTTCACGGTCGAGAGCGGGACGGTCAGTTACTACGGCTCGCCCGACCTGAACGCGGAACTCAACCTGCAGGCACGCCACATCGTGCACACGGTGGACGGCGAGGACGTGCCGATCGTGGCGCACATCGAGGGGAGCATCCAGGTGCCGCGGCTCACGCTGTCGAGCCCGGGCCGGAACCTGCCGGACCGCGACTTGATCTCGTTCCTGATGTTCGGCCAGCCGCAGGGCCGGCTCGGCGGGAACGAGCGCGCGCTGGTGGCCTCGACGGCGCAGTCGCTGGTGCTCGGCGCCGTCACTGGCGAGTTGTCGCGGCTGATGACCGACACCGGCCTGGGCATCGACCTGTTCGAGTTTCGCTCGGGACTCTTGCAGAAGGGACAGCAGGGTCCGAGCTTGACGCAACTGCTCGCCGGCTTCCAGCTCTCGCGGCGGTTCTTCGCCACGTTCAACGCCGGCTTCTGCACGGGCGGTGGATCGAGCAGTCCGGTCTTCTCGCGCAACAACCTCGGCGCGTCGCTCGAGTACCGGCTCTCGCGCGAGTTCCGCCTGAAGGCGTCGGCGGAACCGGTCGGCACCTGTCAGGCCAACACCACGAGCACGCTGTTGCCGCGGCGCTATCAGTTCGGTACTGACTTGCTCTGGGAGCGGGAATACTGATTTGACCAAGGCCATCCTGATCGCCAACCCGAACGCCGCCCGCACCGCCGCCCTCGCCGTCCGGCGGATCGAGCAGGTCATGACCGGCGCGGGGTGGGAGGTCGAAGTGCTCGCCACGGGCGGACCGGGCGACGCGCGGCGGCTGGCCGAGTACGGCGTCGCGCAGGGTGTCGATGTCGTGGCGGTGTTCGGCGGCGATGGCACCACGATGCAGGCGGCCGCGGCCCTGGTCGGGACCGACGTGGCGCTCGGATTGCTGCCCGGCGGAACCGGCAATCTCCTCGCCGGCAACCTCCGTCTGCCGACCAACCCGGTGAAGGCGGCCGAGGTAATGGTGCGCGGGGTGCCGACGCGGCTCGACCTGGGACGGATGGACCGCCCCGATGGCGTCCACTACTTCGCGGTGGCCTGCGGGGCGGGTGTTGATGCGCGCGTCATGGTGGAGACGGAATCCGCGATGAAGCACAAATGGGGGATGATGGCCTACGTGGCCACCACGTTGCGCATCATTCCGGAGATCCGGAGCGTGCCGTTCCTCGTGACGGTCGACGGCGTTGAACAGCAGCTCGATGCGGCGATGCTCATGGTGGCCAACTGCGGCGAGGTGATCCCGCCGCTCGTCAAGCTGGGCGCCGGCATCTCGCCGCACGACGGCTACCTCGACCTGGTGGTCTTCCAGGCGAACAAGTTCGGCGGCTCGGTGCGGGCGGTCTGGGACCTCCTGCGCGACGCCGAAGGGACGTTCGGCAAGGACGTTTTCGTCGGCTACGCTCGCGGCAGGGAGATCTCGGTGCGGGCGCTGGATGGGGACCAACCGGTCCAGATGGATGGCGAGGACGGTGGCGAAACGCCCTTCACCGTCACCGTGGTGCCGGGTGCGATCGCGGTCATGCTGCCAGCGGAAAGCCGAGCGGGGTGATATTGTCAGTGGAGGAGCGGGGCCATCGATGATCGATGATCGATGATCGATCATCGAGTCCGCTCAGGTTCACCATCTCTGGATGCCCGTGGATGCCCAACTCGATTCTGCTCATCGACGATGACGTCTTCATCCTCCGCACCATCGGAGCCTTCTTCGAGCAGCGGGGATGGGACGTCTATCGTGAGCTCACGGGCGAGGCCGGGCTGGAGACGTTCGCGCGGTCGCTTCCCGACGTGGTCCTCCTCGACCTGAACCTGCCGGGCATGGACGGCCTCGAGGTGCTGGAGCAGTTGCGTGGCCGCGACACCGCGGTGGTGCTGCTCACCGGGGACAACGATGTGGCGGCCGCCGTCTCGGCGATGCGGAGCGGGGCCGAGAATTTTCTGGTGAAGCCGGTTGAAACGGAGCACCTCGAGGCCATCTGCGATCGAGCCGCCGAGAAGGGGCGCCTGCGCCGCGTGAACCGCAGCCTCATCGGTCAGGGCGCCGCGGTGGAAGGGTTCGATGCGTTGGGTTCGTCGCCGATGATGAAGGAGGTGGCGCGCCAGCTCACGCTGCTGGCGCGCAGCGACCGCACCCCGGTGCTGATTCAGGGCGAGCCGGGGACGGAGAAGGCGAGGATCGCTCGCCTGCTCCACGATGCCTCGCCGCGCGCCGGCGAGCCGTTCATCGAACTGGCCGATGGCACCGGCGATCCGGAGTGGCTCGAAACGCTGCTCGTCGGCCGCGAGGGCGGCGAGGCGGGCGCGGCGTCGGGCGAACGTCGCCAGGGCTTGCTCGAGGTTGCCGACGGCGGCACGCTCTATCTTCAGGAGGTCGGCGACCTGCCGGGCCCGCTGCAGGCCACGCTGGTCGGGGTGCTTGAGCAGCACGCCTTTCGTCGGGTCGGTGGCACGCGCGAGAATCCGGTCGACGTGCGCATCGTGGCCGCGACGGCGCATGCCCCCGCGGCGTTGCTGAGTTCCGGTCGCCTGCGCGAGGACCTGTACTACCGGCTGAACGTGATGCCGCTGGTGGTGCCGCCGCTGCGGGAGCGCACGCGGGAGGACCTGCTCGGGCTACTCCGCCGTGACCTGCGCGACCTGGGTCGGGCCGCCCCGGGATCACCCACCCGACTGACCGACGAGGCGCTCGAGCGGCTGCTGAGTTACGGCTGGCCCGGGAATTCGCAGGAGCTGCACAACGTGGTCGAGCGGGCGATGCTGCTCGCGCGGGGCGCCGAGTTCATCGGAGCCGAACACCTGCCCGGCGAGTTTCGCGCCAAGGGCGGTCCCTTCGATCGGCGGCACAACCCGCTGACGATGGAGGAGGTCGAACGGATGCACATTGATCGCACGCTCAAGCACCACGGCGGCAACCGCACTCGCGCGGCGGCCGAACTCGGCATTTCGCGCGCCACGCTGATCGCCAAGATCAAGCGCTACGCGATCCCCCATTGATGGCCACCACGCAGCCGCGCCCGACCCTTCGCGAGAAGGATGCGATGCTCTGCCGCGCCTGCGGGCGGGAAGAGCGCGCCTCCGAAGGCTACCCCTGCGAATCGTGCGGCACCTTCGTCTGCCTGGTCTGCACCATTCGAGGCGTCACCTTGTGCCGCGAATGCGTGGCGAAGGCCAAGGGCTCGTGAAGGCACTGCTGGCCACGGCGGCGGTGGTGCCGGTGCTCGCCGCCCCCTCGCTCGCCGCCGAACAGGTCACCCAACTCGTGCTGGGCGAGGGTGCCGAGATCCTCGACCATCGCGGCGCGATGCTGCAGATCCGCACCATCCTCGATGCGTATCCTGGCTGGGTGCACGAAGGCTATGTGCGTCAACTCCAGCTCGGGGATGTGGAGGCCTGGCTCTCCACGGCGGCGTGGTCCGAAGGGGCCCTGTTGCGCGACAGCACGGGGATGGCGATTCGCGCTCCACACCGTGCCCGGGTGCTGCTTGAGGGCAGTTCGCGTGTTCGGCTCCCCGATGGGGATGTCGCCGAGCTGCTCGGGGGGTCCGTGCGCCCGTACGGCGATGTGATTCTGGGAAGCCTGGCGCAGGCGCCGTCCACCTGGGCGTGGCGCGAGTTCGCCGGCGCGCCGTACCTCTGGGGCGGTGTCACCGCGTCGGGGATCGACTGCTCGGGGCTGGTCCAGACCACCTTCCTCGCGCGCGGCGTTCCGCTGCCGCGCGATGCGCGCGAGCAGGTCGCGATGGGGCAGCGGATTGAATTGGCCGATCGCCGAGCCGATGACTTGCTCTTCTTCCGCGGCGCCGACGGCGACGGGATCACCCACGTCGCGATCCAGGCCGGTGACGATGCGATCGTGCACAGCACCGTCGCGACCGGCCGCGTCACCCGTGAGCCGTTCACCGACGGGAGCCGGGCCGCTCCGCTTCGCGAACGCCTCGTCGCGGTGCGTCGCCTCACCTGATGCGACGGCTCATCCTCTTCGACATCGATGGCACGCTGTTGCTGAGCGCCTCGGCCGGTCGCCATGCGATCCAGGCCGCGTTCGCCGAGGAATTCGCCGACCTCGCGTTCTTCGACCAGGTGCGCTTCGACGGCAAGACCGATCCCCAGATCGTCGGCGAGCTCTACGCCGCCGCCGGGGTGCCGGAGCGTGGGACGCCCGAGCGCACGCAGGCAATCCTCGATCGGTACCTCGGCTACCTGGAACGCGAGGTCGCGTCGCGCGCGGACCGGGTGCGGCCACTGCCGGGCATCGTGCCGTTGCTCGATGCGCTGGCCGAGCGGCCGGCGGCACTGGTCGGGCTGCTCACCGGCAACATCGTGCGCGGGGCGGCACTCAAGCTCGGCGCCGCGGGGCTCGCCCTCGAGCGCTTCTCGCTCGGGGCGTACGGCTCGGACAGCGCGCATCGACCGGATCTTCCGCCGATCGCCGCGCAACGGGCCGAGGCCCATTTCGGCCGGGTGCCGACCGGCGCTGAGGTGGTCATTCTTGGCGACACCCCGGCCGATGTCACCTGCGGCCAATCGATCGGCGCGCGCGCCATTGGCGTCGCGACCGGCGCCTACTCGCGTGACGAGTTGCTCGCCGCCGGGGCCTACGCCGCCTTTGACACGTTCGCCGACACCGAGGCGGTGCTGGAGACGATCTTTTGAATCCGCCGCTGTCAGCAGACCTCGGTCGGCTGGCCCTGCCGGGGTCCGCGGCGCCGTTCGAGGCGTCGAGGCTGACGATGCTCGACCGGCTGATCGCGCTCGCGGCCGATGGACGGCTCGACCATTCGGGGTGGGAAGCCGCCTTCGCCGACGCCGTGGTGGCGGTCCGTGACGACGTAGTGACCGAGGCCGGGCGAGCCATGCAGGACGCGGCGCGCGAGGCTCGGTATCCGGTGGGAAGGCTTCGGGGGCAGGTGCCGGACGCCGAGGCAGGTGAGGCGCTACTGAACCGGCTGCTCGCCTGCGCGATGCCGCTTGAGCGGCTGGCGGGGGAGGGCGATGACCCGCTCAGCCGGCGGGCCCGAGGAGCGGCGCTCGAGGCGGCATGGGATGCGGCGGTCACGCTGGCCAGCGGGGAACGTCGCCAGTGGCGCGCCCGGGCCGCCAGCCTCGCCGCGTGGCGCCGACCGCTCGCTCCGACAGTCGTCGCGGTGGTGGGCCTCGCGCTCGCGGCGACGGTGACCTCCGCCTGGCTGGGAGGGCAGCTCACCCCGCCCGAGTGGTTCCGTCCGGTACACAGCGCCTTCTGGAGCCTGCCGTGGCCGTGATTGGCCTCGGCCTCGACGTCGTGGAGCTGCCCCGCGCCCGGGCGCTGCTGGCGCGGCACGGCGAACGCATCCTGGCGCGCACCTTGACCGCTGAGGAGCGTCGGTATCTCGACAGCCTCGGAGACCCCGCCCCTGCCTTCGCCGCGCGTCTGGCGGCCAAGGAGGCGGTCTACAAGGCCCTTCAGGTCCTGCCGGGCGCCCGGGCGGTCGGTTGGCGGGAGATCGGCGTGCGGCGCCTCCCCGACGGCCGCCCCGAGGCAGTCCTCACCGGTCGGGCCGCCGATTTGATCGCGCCGCACCAAGTCACGGTGCACCTCTCCCTCAGTCACAGCCGCGACGTCGCGGCGGCGGTCGCAATCCTGGAAGGGTGACGGCGTTCGTGGTTGTCCCTTCCCATTCCGACTACCGCGCTCTACTTTCTTGCGACTCTTTCAAAGCGTTTGAGAATGAATCTCATTTATGCGGTCCTCCTGCTCGCAGCCCCAACCGGCCCGGCCACCGATTCGGCCGTGGTCGCGCGGCGCGTCGCGGCCTCGGCGCAGCTCGCGGCCCAGGAGTACCGCATCGGCGTCGTGGGTGGGAAGATCGTGGCCGCGGCCGAGGTCGAGGAGGCGCGCCTCTTTCTGACCGAGGCGATCCGGACGGCCAGGCTGTTGCCGACCTCCGCAGTCGCGTCAACCGTCTCCGGGCTTCAGGGAATCCTCGCACTGGTGGAGCGGACCGGCGCGCCCGACTCGGTGGAATTCGCCGTCCGGACGCTGACCGATGGACTCGCCAGCCGGTTGAATGTGGTCCTCGAGGAAGTGCCCGAGCGGACGCCGTCGCTGGCCCGTGGTCGCGAGCTCTTTCAGCGCGAGTGCGGCGCTTGCCATGGTGCCGCTGGCAGGGGCGACGGACCTGCCAGCCGCGCGTTGCGCCCGCCGCCGCCGAGCCTGGCCGATGCGGCGCTGCTCGCCACGCGCACACCCCTCGGGTATTACCAACGCATCACGATGGGTGTGAACGGGACCGCGATGCCGGCGTTCGAGGCGCGGCTCCCGGTCGAGGACCGTTGGGCCCTCGCGGTGTATGCCTCGACCCTGCGTCAGGTCCCGCCGAGTGGCGAGGTGCCGGAACGGATGCGGACGTTCGCGGCCGTCGCGAAGCTCAGCGACACCGAGATCCTCGCGGCCCTCGGCGCCGCCGCGACGCCGGCGCAGCTTGCCGCCGTCCGCAGCTACCAGTCGACCGAGGACGAGACCTCGGTGATCGAGGGTGTGTTCACCGCCGTGCGTCAGAAAGTGATCGAATCGACGACGCTCGCGGGCGAGGGGCGGCACCCCGAGGCCGTGGCAGCAGCCTTCGATGCCTACCTCGTCTTCGAGAAGGTTGAGCGCGCGGTCCGCAGTCGCGAACCCGCCCTCGCCACCAAACTGGAGGCGTCGTTCGCCACGCTGCGCGCGCGGGCCGGTGGCGGGGCCACGGCGGCCGAGCTGGATGCACTGTCGCGTGGCTTGGCTGCCGAACTCGAACAGGCCGAGCGGATCGTGAGCGACAAGGTGTCGCCCACCACCCTCTTCACCCAGTCGCTGATCATCATGCTGCGCGAGGGCCTCGAGGCGATCCTGATCATCGGCGCGCTGATGGCGTTCCTGTCGCGCGTCGGCGCGGGGCATCGTCGTCGCGACATTCACATCGGCGTGGGTGCGGCGGTCGCGTTGTCGCTGCTGACCGCCGTGCTGCTGGAGACGGTCTTCGCGCTGTCGCCCAGCAACCAGGAGACGCTCGAGGGCTTCACGATGGTCGCCGCGGTTGGCGTGCTGTTCTACGTGAGCTACTGGCTGCTGTCGAAGATGGAACTGCAGAAGTGGAGCGCCTTCGTGCAGGACCGGATGCAGGAGGCCGTCTCCGGCGGCTCCGCCTTCGCGCTTGCCTCGGCGGCGTTCCTCGCGGTCTATCGCGAGGGGTTCGAGACGGTGCTCTTCTACAAGGCGCTCTTCCTCTCCGGCGGTGCCAACTCCTTCATGCCGGTCGCGCTGGGCATCGGCGTCGGCGCCGTGGTACTCGCCATCGTCTACGTGGCGATCAATCGCTACGGCGTGCGACTCCCGCTCAAGCCCTTCTTCGCCGTGACGTCGGGATTCCTGTACTACACCGCGTTCGTCTTCGCGGGCAAGGCAGTCGCGGAACTGCAGGCCGGCGACACGCTCCCCACTACCATCCTGGTCGGCTGGCCACGCCTCCCGGCGCTTGGCGTCTACCCGACGGTCGAGTCGATGCTCGCCCAGGGACTGCTCGCCGTGCTCGCGATTGTGGCACTGGTGTGGGTCTTCCTGGTGCAACGCCCGCGTGACGCCGCGCGCTTTGCCGCGGCCGCGGCCAGCGCGTCACCACCGCAGGACGATCCGATGCGCGGTGCGGTCGCGGATGGACCCGGCGTCGAGAAGGCGGTGCTGCGGTCGCTGGAGCGGATGGAGGGCGATCTCGCGGCGATTCGTGGGGAAGTGGAGCGGTTGAAGCAGACGGTGGTGGATTCGGCCGTGGAGAAGTCGTGAGTCATATGTCGTAAGTCGTAAGTCGCATTGACCTACGACCTATGACCTATGACTTATGACTCCCAAACAGAATCGCCCGGCCAACTCGGCCGGGCGATTCTGTTTGGGAGGTCCTAGAGCGCCCCCTGAGTATACGAAGACGAACAGATGTGTTCGCTTCACCCTTCTTCGCCCTAGGACTTTCGTGTGGTGGTGTCAGTCGCAACACCATCGTGGTCACACGTTACGCACCCCCCGGAAACGTGTCAAGAGCGCGGAAATCACGTGTTTCGCGCTCCCTTTTCCAGCCAAATTCCGGGTGCGATTGTCCCCTTTTTGCTCAACGTCGCGATGAGTGCGCTGCCACTGATGATCAGCACGATCGACGTCAATTGCGCCAGCGTGAAGACACCGAGGAAGCGATCGTCCTTCGCTCGAAGAATTTCGACCACGAAGCGCTCGAAGCCCGCGAAGACGAGATACGCACCGAAGAGCCAGCCGGTCCCGCGCGGCGACAACCGCCACCGCCAGAGCACCGCGAAGGCGAGCAACATCAGCGTCACTTCGTAGAGCTGGGTCGGATGGACGGCCAGGATCGCGTCGGGGGCGGTGCCGGGGGGGAGCGTCACGCCGAACTGGGCAGCGAGGGTCGCGGCCCGAGAGGCCGGCTCGCCGTCGGGGAACGCGACGGCCCAGGGGAGCGTGGTCGGACGGCCATAGTCGTCGCCCACCACGTAGCACCCGACGCGGCCGACCGCGTAGCCCGCCGCGAGCGCCGGCGCGACGAGGTGCATCGTCCAGCGGATCGGCACCTTGCGCCACCACCCCATGACGATCACGCCGAGCGTGCCGCCGACGAAGCCGCCGTACCAGACGAGTCCGCCGCGCGAGAACAATGCGTCTGCGCCGAACAGCGCCACGTACCAGAGCTTGGCGCCGATGATGCCGCCGATGACCGCGCCCATGATGATGTCGCCGGCGTAGTCCGCCTTGAAGCCGAGACGCCGTCCTTCCTGATCGATGACCCACGCGGCGGTCAGGAAGGCGAGCATCATCATGATGCCGAAGCCGGTGACTTCGAGCGGACCCCTGCCAAACAACGGGCCGATGGAAAACTTGAGCGGATAGGCGTTGGTCATCTCATGCTCCGACGGGGGCGGTGAGCCCGGGCAGGGGGAAAGTGTCGCGGGCCTCGAGATCAGGGCCGTGGCGTTCGCCGGCGACCAGACGCCATGCCCCGGCCGCCCCGATCATTGCGGCGTTGTCGGTGTTGAGTCGCGGCGAGGCCACGGAGACATGCGCGATGCCGTCCGTGGCGTGGCGCAACGCGTTGGCGAGCGTCCGGTTGCAGGCGACCCCGCCGCCGAGCACGATGAGCTCGCGACCGAATTCCTTCGCGGCGGCGACCGTCTTCGACACCATGACCTCGATCGCGGCGTCCTGGAAGCCGCGCGCGATGTGCGCGCGATCGGCCTCGAGATCGGCGCTCTGTTGCACCGCGCGCAGGACGGCGGTCTTGAGGCCGCTGAAGGAGAAGGCAAAGCGATCGGCGTGGGCGACGCCCCGGAGAAGCGGTCGGGGAAAGGTGAACCGCGTCGGATCCCCGGTGGCCGCGAGCTGCTCGATCGCGGCACCTGCGGGGTACTCGAGCCCGAGCAGGGCACCGACCTTGTCGAACGCTTCGCCGGCCGCATCATCCCGCGTCTCGCCGATCTGGTGGTACTCACCCCACGCCGGCACATCGAGCAGCAGGGTGTGCCCACCACTCACCAGCAGCGCGGTGAATGGCGGAGACGCCATCGGATCTTCGAGCGTCGGCGCGAAGAGGTGCCCCTCCATGTGGTGCACGCCGACCAGCGGCAATCCCTCGCGCCACGCCACCGTCTTGGCCCAGGTCACGCCGACGAGCAGCGCCCCGAGCAGCCCCGGTCCACAGGTGACGGCAATGCCGTCGATCTCGCGCAGCGAGACGCCGGCCTGGGCGAGCGCCTGATCGACCACCGGCCCGACCATGGCGAGGTGCGCACGCGACGCCAGCTCCGGCACGACCCCGCCGAAGATGCGATGGACATCCTGCGAAAGGATCGCCAGTCCGCCCAGTGTGGTGACACCTCCCTCGCGCTGCACCACGGCCGCGGAGGTTTCGTCGCAGGAGGTCTCGAGGGCGAGGACGCGCACGCTACTCGCCCTCGGCCAGCAGCGCTTCGATGCGTGCGCGATTCTCGGCAGACGTCCATTCCTCGGCGCCGAGCGCGACCCACTTCACCCGGCCGTCGCGGCCGATCAGGACGCTGTGGGGCAGGCCGAGCGCCTGGAAGAGTTCCTGACTTCGGTTGCTGCGGTCCTGGAGCAGGTCGAAGGTGAGGCCCAGCTCCGCGGCGAAGGCGCGCACCGGGGCTGCGTCGCCCTCGTCGAGCGACACCGCAGCGATCCGGAAGCCGCGCGACTGATAGGCGGTGTAGGCGGCCTGCATCGAGGGCATTTCCTTGCGACACGGGCCGCACCAGGTGGCCCAGAGATTCACCAGGACGACCTTGCCGGCGTAGGCAGTGCGGATGCCGATCGAGTCGCGCTCGACCACGCGCTCGACGCGAAAATCCGGTGCCCGGTCGCCGACATGGGCCCCCTCGGCTGGGGCGGCGTAGCGGGTCAGTGCCCAGGCGCCGAGTCCGAGCCCCGCGACCACCAGGAGGACGGCGGCCCAGCGGCTCGACACCATCCCGCTCACTCCGAACCGCCCGCCGGCTCGCTCAGGAGCTGCTCGATGATCTTTCGATTGCCTGGTGAGGCCCAGGGATGCGAGCCGTAAACGATTCGCACGAAGCGCCCGTCGCGGCCGATCAGATAGCTCTGCGGCACCTTCGGCGATTGGTAGAGTTCCTGGATCGCACCCTCCGGATCCTGGAGGACGTCGAAGGTCACGTTGAATTCTGCCATGAACTTCTTGACCTCGGCCGCAGAACCCTTGTCGACCGAGACGGCCGCGATCCGCAACCCCTTCGGCTGCAGCGCCCGGTAGAGCGAGTCGAGTGCAGGGATTTCCTCGCGACACGGCCCGCACCAGGTTGCCCAGATGTTCACCAGCGTGACCTTGCCGCGATACTCGGCCTGCAGGGACACCGGTTTGTTGGTGGCGAGGTTCGTCACGCTGAAATCCGGCGCGATCGCGCCGACTTCAATCCGGGGCGGCGCGTTGCGCACCATCACGGTGGCCCCGATGCCGATGGCCGCGACGATGCCGATCACCAGGAACCACTGCCGATTCATCACTGTGCCTCTCCGTCGGCGGCACGATGCAACGCGCGCACCGCCTCTGCAATGTCCGGTTGTCCGAAGACGGCCGTCCCCGCGACGAACGTGTCCGCCCCCGCGTCCACCGCGGAGCGGATCGTGGTGACGGTGATCCCACCATCGACCTCGAGGATCACATCCTGCCGGCCGTGGTGGTCGAGCAGGTCGCGCACGCGCCGGATCTTCCCCGTCGAGGCCGGGAGGTATCCCTGCCCGCCGAAGCCCGGGTTCACCGACATGATCAGGACGAGGTCGAGGTCGTCGATGACCTCCTCGATCCACGACACCGGGGTCGACGGATTGAGCACCAGTCCCGCCTTCATCCCATGCTCGCGGGCGGCGGCGAGGTGGCGTTGCACGTGCACCGTGGCTTCGGGATGGAAGGCGAAGACCTTCGCGCCGAGGTCGGCGTACTCGGCGAGATATTGCTCGGGGCGTTCGACCATCAGGTGCACATCGATCGGCAACGTACTCACCTTCCGGAGTGCGCGGATCATTGGCGCGCCGAAGGTCAGGTTGGGGACGAAGTGGCCGTCCATCACGTCGACGTGGAGCCACGCGGCACCGCCGGCCTCGGCCTGTTCGACCTGCTCGCGCAGGCGGCCCAGGTCGCAGCTCAGGACACTCGGGGCAATCAGTATGCTCACTGCATCGCTCCACTCACCGACAGCGCGATTGGCTGTCCTTTGATGACCAATGTGCCCGCGAGGGGTGTCTGGGCGACCACCGTACCGGGCGCTCCCTCGAGCCGCTGCGTCAACGTCCCGACCGTCAACGCCACGGCAGCGAGGCGATCACGCGCACCATCCAGCGTCAGTCCCACGACGTCCGGTACCAGTATCGACGGGGTGCCGCGGCTGACGCTGATCGCCACTGGTTGCCCCAGTCGCGCGGCCGTGCCTCCCGCCGGCATCGTGCCCACGACGATACCTACCTCCGCCGCGCTCGGCACCGTGTCGAGCGGCCCCAGCGCCAACCCTGCGGCTCGCAGCACGCTGGTTGCGAGCGGCAGGTCGAACCCCTCGAGGTCGGGCACCGCGATCGGCGGCGGCCCACTGCTCAGCGCCACGCGAACCAACGCGCCCTGTGGCCGGACGGTGCCCGGCGCCGGCGACTGCCACGCCACGCTGCCGCTCGGTGCCTCGCCATCCGAGACCGTGTCGACCACGCGCCCGCGCAGCGACTGCGCCGTGAGTCTCGCCATCGCCTCGATCTGGTCGAGTCCGCGCAGTGCGGGAACTTCTTCCCGATCGGGTGCGAGGCGCGTCGGGTAAAGCACGCAGGTGGACCAATATCCTGCCACTGCCGCCACGAACAGGATCACGCCGAGACCCACCGACGGGCGTCGCCAGCCGTCGTTCATGCCGTGCGGACCAACCGGGCCGCGAAGGCACCATCCATCCCGTGGCGCTGTGGCAGCAACAGCAGGTCGCCCGCCGCCGTGAGCAACTCGACCGGGAACCCCTCCGGTGGCTGTCGGCGGAAGCCGGAGTGGCGGCGAAGGAAGGCGTCGACTTGCAGTTCGTCCTCCTCCGGCTCGAGCGAACAGGTGGCGTAAGTTAGCACCCCGCCCACGGCCACCCGATCCACAGCGGCGTCCAGCAATTGCGCCTGTTCGGCGGCGAGTCGGTCAAGCGCGGCCTCCCGCACCCGGAGCCTGGCATCGGGGTGTCGGGCAAAGGTCCCCGTGCCCAGGCAGGGGGCGTCCAGCAGGTAGGCCAAGACCGGCCGGATCGGCGGGTGGAGCGCGTCGGCCATGACCACATGCTCGTGACCGAGGCCCGCCCGGAGCAGGTTCTCTCGCAGGCGAGGCACGCGGCGACGACCGAGGTCGGCGGCAATCACCCGACTCGCGTGGCGGGTCAGGCCGAGGGTCTTGCCGCCCGGGGCCGCGCAGGCATCGAAGATGACCGCCGCCTCGCCGAAGGCGCAGAAGCGGACGACCAACGCTTGCGCGGGGTCCTGGACGAAGAAGTCACCCGCCTCGTAACCGGGCAGTGTGGTTGGCCGCGTTTCGTCGACGACCAACCCGGCTTCGAACGGCGCCGGAAACGAGGCGACCCCGGCCTCGGCAAAGAGCCTCGCGAGGTCGCCTTGGGTCACCCGGGCGGCCTGCACGACCAGCGGCGGGTGACTGTTGTTCCACTCCAGCAACCCCTCGGTCTCGTCGGTGCCGAACCGCGCCACCCACCGCGCCACGAGCCACGCCGGATGTGACCATGCCTCCGCGAGACGGGTGACGTCGTCACGCACCGGATCGGGCGTGACCTCGCGTCCGACCGCCGCGACCTTCCGCAGGATCGCATTCACGAAGCCTCGCAGCCGGTCGCCGGCGACCTCGCCCGCGAGATCCACCGACGTGGCGACGGCGGCGTGTGGCGGCACACGGTCGAGGTGACGCAACTGATAGGTGCCGAGTCGCAACACCTCGAGCGATGGCGCGTCGACCGAATTGAGGCCGCGCTTGATGAAGGTCGCGAGCAACGCATCGAGAGAGGCCGCCTGCCGGAGCACGCCGGCCGCGAGTTCATGCGCCAGGCGGCGATCGACCTCCGGCAGGGTCCCGAGGCCGCGCGTGAGGGCCGCGTCGAATGGCACGCCGCGCCGCACCGCGGCAAGAATGCCGAGTGCGGCGCGGCGAGGAGCGAGGCCGCGGTCGGTCAGTCGAGCATCCCGGTCACCGGCGAGGAGGGGATAGCCACCTCGCGGCGCGGCATCCGCCCCGCCAGGTACGCGGCGCGACCGGCATCGACGGCGAGCCGCATCGCGTGCGACATCCCCACCGGGTCGGTCGCCTCGGCGAGCGCGGTGTTCATCAGGATCCCGTCGACGCCCTGCTCCATCACCAGGCAGGCATCCGATGCCGTGCCGACGCCCGCGTCGACGATCACCGGCACGGTGAGCCGCGTCTTGATGGTGCGGATGAAGTACGGATTGAGCAGGCCGAGGCCGGAACCGATCGGTGAGGCGAGCGGCATCACGGCGACAGCGCCAGCGTCCTCGAGGCGGAGCGCCGTGATCAGGTCGTCGTTGGTGTAGGCGAGGACCTTGAAGCCCTCCTTCGCCAGCACCTTGGTGGCCTCGAGCAGCCCGGTGGTGTCGGGAAGCAGCGTCGCCTGGTCGCCGATCACCTCGAGCTTCACGAAATCGTTGAAGCCGGCCTCTCGACCGAGGCGTGCATACCGGATGGCCTCGTCGGCGCTATAGCATCCCGCCGTATTCGAGAGCAGGAAGAAGCGCTCCGGCGAGAGATGGTGGAGGATGCCCGCCTCGGCGTTGCGATCGAGGTCCACGCGTCGCACGGCGACGGTGACGACTTCGGCACCCGAGGCCGTGATTGCATCGACCATCTCCTTGTTGGTGCGGTACTTTCCCGTGCCCACCATCAGGCGCGACCGGAACGTGACGCCGGCAATCTCCAACATTCAGCCACCCCCGACGAAATGAACGATCTCCACGACGTCCCCGTCGGCGAGCGGCGTGCTCGCCAAGGCGGGGCGGCGGATGATGACCCGATTGTGCTCGACCACCACCGCGCGCACGTCCAGTCCGAGTTCGGCAAGCAACTCCTCGATGGTCGTGGAGTGCAAGATGTCGCGGCGGTCGCCGTTGATGACCAACTGCATTCGATCTCCAGGATTCGATGATCGATGATCGATCATCGATGATCGATCATCCCTGCCACCAGCTCCAACGCCGCTGCATAACTATCACTCGCGTCCCACACCGCCCCGATCGCCGCAACGCCCCAGGCGCCGGCGTTCCGCGCCTCGCGCGCCCGTGCGCTGGTGACGCCGCCGATCGCATAGACCGGACAGCCGAGCCGGGCGGTGGACTCGATCAACTCGAGGCCAGCGCCCGGTCGCCCGGGGTGCGTGGCGCTCTCCCAGATGGTGCCGACCAGCACGCCATCCGCGCCCTCGGCCACCGCTGCCTCGGCCTCCGGGAACGAGTGCACCGAGCGCAGATGAAGGTAGTCCAGTCCGGCGCTGATCCGGCGGAGGTCGGCGAGTGGGAGATCGTTGCCTCGGGCAATCACGCCGTGGGCACCCGCAGCCCGCGCCACATCGGCGCGTCCGGTCACGAGCACCACCGCCATCGGGGGCGCAGCCAGGGCGACGAACCGCGCCGCCAGCGCCGTCAGGGCGTCGGCCGAGCCGCCCGGGAGGCGCGCCACGAGGCCGACGGTTGGACCGACCGCCGCAATCGCCGCGGCACGGATCCCGAGATCGTCCATGGCTGCGACCCGCGCGTCGGCCATCGCCAGGAGTCGGGGGAGGGGCCTCACGTCAACCGCAGGCCGTCCCTGGTGGGGAGGCCGTTGGCCCAGGCGGTCGCGGTCATCCTGCGCCGCCCAGCGGCCTGGACGTCACCGAGGAGGAGCCAGCCATCACCACAGGCCACCGCCGGCCCATCGGCGAGGAAGTGGAGCGAGCCGGGAGACACCCCGTCGCCTGACGGCGATGGCTGATGGGAATCGGAGCGCTGGGGGGTGCCGCCGAAGAGCTTCAGGTCGGCGCCGTGCAGCGTGGTCCAGGCGCCCGGCGCGGGATCCATCGCCCGGATCTGATCCGCAACTGCCTGTGCCTCGGCGTCCCAGCGGATTCGCGCCGTGGCTCGGTCAATTTTCGGGGCGTGGGTGATGCCCTCAGTGGCTTGCGGCCGGGGGAGTTCACCGTCCGCGATTCGCGGCAGCGCCTCCACCAGCGCCTTCGCCCCGAGATCGGCGAGGCGCTCGAACAGGATTCCGGTGGTGTCGGTGGGGAGGATCGGCGTGCGCCGTTGCAACCAGACCGCGCCGGTGTCGAGCCCCTGTTCGAGACGCATGATCGCGACGCCGGTTTCCGTGTCGCCGCGGAGCACGGCCCAGTGGATCGGGGCCGCGCCACGCCAGCGTGGCAGCAGCGAGGCATGCACGTTCACGAAACCGAGGGGAAGCAGCGCGAGCAGATCGGGTCGCAGCACGTGCCCGTAGGCCACCACCACGCCGATGTCGGCCTTGAACGCGCGGAGCTCGGCGAGGAAATCCTCGCCGCGCGGACGCTCGGGCTGGAGGACCCGGATGCCGGCGCTGAGCGCGCGTGTCTTGACCGGGGGGAGAATCGGCGGGCCGGGCTGGCGATCGGGGCCGACGTCACGGGTGCGATCCGGCTGAGTGACGACCGCGACGACATCATGGCCGGCGGCCAGCAACGCCTCCAGGCTCGGGACGGCGAATTGCGGCGTCCCGAAGAAGATGATTCGCATCAGCCCGCCGGTTCCGACTCCTCTTCCGGGCGCGGGGTCCGGGTGAGCTCGCCCGCGTTCTCCTTCTTCCACCGCTTCACGAGCATCTGGCGCTTGAGCGGCGAGAGATGGTCGATGAACAGGATCCCGTCGAGGTGGTCGATCTCATGTTGGATGGCGCGGGCCACGAGGCCCGTCGCCTCGAGCCGGAACGGCTCGCCCTTCTCGTTGATCGCCTCGAGCACCACGCTGTCTGGCCGGGTGACTTCGGCGTAGACCTCCGGAATCGAGAGGCACCCTTCTTCCTTGCTCTCCTTCCCCGTGGCGCTCACGACGCGCGGATTGATCATCGCGAAGGTCTGCCCCTCGGCATCGATGATCGCCACGCGCTGCGTGCTGCCGACCTGGTTGGCCGCGAGCCCCACGCCACAGGCGACGTTCATTGTCTCGAACATGTCGTCGATGAAGGCGCGCAGGGCGTCATCCACGACGGCGATCTCGGTGGCGCGTTCGCGCAGCACCGGGGAGCCGAGGAGGTGGATGTCGAGGACGGCCATTACGCCGCCGTGCCCGGGGCGCTCTGGCTGCCCACGCGAATCACGCGGGCGCGCTCGATCACGAGCGTGGCCGTCCCGCTCTCGATGGTCAGGAGCGTGTCTTTCACATCCTTGACCTTGCCGACGATTCCGCCTGCCGTGGTGATCTCGTCGCCCTTCTTGATCGCCGCGAGCATTTCTGCCGCCTGCTTCCGTGCCTGACTCTGGGGGCGCAGGATCAGGAAATAGAACACCAATCCGATCAGCGCGAATTGGAGCAGGAGCATGTTGATGCCACTGGTCATGACGTCTCGCCTTTCGCGAAGTACCGCGACCGCCATGCGGCGGCCCAGGAATCGAAGGTGCCGTCCACGATCCGGGCACGGGCCGTCTCGGCCAGGCGGATCAGGAAGCGGATGTTGTGTATCGACACCAGTCGTTGGCCGAGCTGTTCCTCGGCCACGAACAGGTGCCGCAGGTACGCCCGAGAAAACCGGGTGCATGCCGCGCAGTCGCAGTCGGCGTCGAGCGGGCCCGGGTCGAGGCGCAGCGTCGCACCGCGCACGCTGACCTTGCCGTCGGCAGTCCAGGCCGATCCGTGGCGCCCATTGCGAGTGGCGGCGACACAGTCGAACAGGTCCACCCCGCGGGCGATTCCCTCGATCAGGTCATCGGGAAAGCCCACGCCCATAAGATAACGGGGGCGATCGACGGGCAGATGGGGGTGCAGCCCCTCGAGCACCCGGTGCATGGCGGGCTTCGGTTCGCCCACGGACAGGCCGCCGATCGCCACGCCGGTCCACGGCCCGCGCTCAAGAATTCCCATCAGCGAGGCGTGCCGCAGCTCTGCATGCGTGCCGCCCTGGACGATCGGCCAGAGGGTCTGCCGATCAGGATCGTCGGCGGTCAGCTCGGCGTGCCGATGGCGGCAGCGGTCGAGCCAGCGCAGGGTGCGTTGCATCGCGTCGTGCGCGTCGTCGGCACTCGACTGCCCCGGCAGCAGGTGGTCGAAGGCCATGATCACGTCGGCCCCGAGCGCCCACTGGATCTCCATCGACTTCTCGGGCGAGATGAAGCGCTTCGAGCCGTCGATGTGCGAGACGAATTCGACACCTTGCTCGTCGAGCTTGCGCATCGCGCTGAGCGAGAAGACCTGGAAGCCGCCCGAGTCGGTGAGCATCGGCTTCGACCAGGTCGAGAACCGATGCAACCCGCCCAGCGCGGCCACCACGTCCTCGCCAGGCCGAAGGTGCAGGTGGTAGGTGTTCCCGAGAATGATCTGCGCGCCCGCGGCGGCGACTTCATCCGGATGCAGGCCGCGCACCGCGCCATGTGTGCCGACCGGCATGAAGCACGGCGTCTGCACCGTGCCATGCGGCAGCGTGAGCGTGCCGGCGCGCGCCGCGCCGGAAGTGCCGTCAAGCTGGAATTCGAACACTCAACCCAGCCCGACGAGGATTCGCTCGACCTGGCGACGGTGGCGCAGGTCGTGCCCGGCCGCCAGCCGACGGAGCGTGTCGAACGACTGCGGGCCGCGCTCGGAGTGGTGACCGATGCGTGCCAGGTCTTCGGGGCTCACCCGCTGCCAGACCGGGAGGTTCCACGAGCGCAGCGTACCGAACGCCAGCATCGCCTCGGTCGGATCGGTGTTGGCGCCGTCGAACCGTTCCATCCAGGCGCCCTGGTCGAAGCCGTGCATCGGTGCTGCTTCCTGCGTGAGCACCAGGCGGGCGCGCCACCCCATCGCGATCTCGGTGTCGGCGAGGTGCGCGAGCACCTGGGTCAACGACCACTGGCCCGGGCTCTCCGGCGCGCGGAGCACTTCGATGTCGAGCGAGCCCAGCCGTTCGAGCAGCCAGGACGGCGTCTCGGCGAGTATTTCGATCGGATCCTGGTCGCCGAGGAGGGCCAGCGTCTCGAGGACGTAGGCCTGCGAAGCGGCCGATGGAACAACCGGCGTGGTCATCGGGAGTCTCCCACGACGCACATGGCGTCGCCGTAGCTGTAAAAACGGTAGCCTGATGCCACCGCGTGCCGATAGGCGGCCATGGTATTCTGGTACCCCGCGCACGCTGCCACCAACATGAGCAGCGTCGATCGCGGCAGATGGAAATTGGTGATCAGCCGGTCGACCACCCGAAAGGTGAAGCCGGGCGTGATCATGATGGCGGTGTCCGACGCGCCCGCGCGGACGGTGCCGTCGTCTTGCGCCGCGCTCTCGAGCGCGCGCACCACCGTCGTGCCGACCGCCCACACCTTGCCGCCGCGTGACCGGCACTGCGCGATCGCCTCGGCGGTCGCGAGCGAGATCTCGAAATGCTCGCTGTGCATCGCATGTTCATTGATCACGTCGACATCGACCGGCTTGAAGGTTCCCGGCCCCACTTCGAGGTCGAGATCGGTGGTCACCACTCCGCTGGCATGCAGTGCCGCGAGGAGCGAGGGGGTGAAGTGCAGTCCGGCCGTCGGCGCGGCCACGCTCCCTTCTCGCGCAGCATAGACGGTCTGGTACCGCTCCTCGTCCTCGGCCGTGGGATCGCGGCTGATGTAGGGCGGCAGCGGCAGCCGGCCGTACTTCGCAATCGCCTCCTCTGCACGCAATCCGACGAAGCGCACCCGCCGGAACGCGTCCGGGGTTTCTTCGATCGTCTCGATCGCGGCATCTGGCCCAAGTCGAATCTGTTTCCCGGGCCGCATCGCGCTACCCGGCTTGCCCATCGCGATCCAGCTGTCGTCCGGCGCCGGGTGTATCAACAGCACTTCGGCCGTGCCCTGGCCGGAGGGGCGCGTCCCGAGGAACCGTGCGTGGCGCACCTTGGTCGAGTTGAGCACCAGCAGGTCGCCGGACGGGATCAGCGCGAGGAGGTCGGAGAAGGTCCCGTCGCGGATATTCCCCGGCGGCTCGGGGCGGGGATTTTGGAGGGGCGACGCATGCGTCGCCCCAACGAAATCGGCGGTTCGTGCCGCGTCCCCGGGTATCGCGGCGGGGTTAGCCGCGGGCGCAGCATGCTGCGCCCGTACATCGGAAGTTCGTGCCGCGTCCCCGGGCATTGCCGTGATGCCGCCAAGCGCAGCGATCTCCGGATGCAGGGGCGCAGCATGCTGCGCCCAGGAGCTTCCCGGATGGGCAGATCCATCCCGCGCGTCCGCCGCCCCCCGATCCACCACCAGCAACCGCGACCCCCCGCGAACGGCGCTCGGGTGCTGGGCAATCTGCGCGTCCGGGAGGTTGAAGTCGAAGTCGGCGGTGCGCCAGCCAGGCTCAGCCATCGAGGAGGGAGGGCTGCGCGTCTCCGGGCCGGGCCGGGGGGGTGAGGCCAAGACGGCGGTAGGCATGCGGCGTCGCGACGCGGCCGCGGGGGGTGCGCTCGAGGAAGCCCTGTTGCAGCAGATAGGGCTCGTACACCTCTTCCACAGTGGCGGTGTCCTCGCCAACCGACGCGGCGATGGTCGCGAGCCCGACCGGCCCACCGCCAAACTTCTCGATGATTGCGGCCAGGATCCGTGCATCCATGTCGTCGAGCCCGAACTGGTCCACATTCAAGCGTGCCAGGGCCTCGGCAGCGACTTCGGCGGTGATGCGGCCGTCGGCGCGCACTTCGGCGAAGTCTCGCACCCGCCGCAGCAATCGGTTCGCCACGCGCGGCGTGCCGCGCGAACGCCGGGCAATCTCGGCCGCCCCGGTCGCATCCATCGTCACGCCGAGCACGGTGGCCGAGCGTGCCACGATCGTCGTGAGATCCTCGACGGCGTAGAAGTGCAGCCGCTCGACCAGGCCGAAGCGCGCGCGCATCGGCGGCGTGAGCAATCCAAAGCGGGTCGTGGCGCCGACCAGGGTGAACTTCTCGATGCTCATCGGCAGTGTCTGGGCATGGGGGCCGTCGCTCAGCCGCACGTCGACGTGGAAGTCCTCCATCGCCGGATAGAGGAACTCCTCCAGTTGTGGCCGCAGCCGATGGATTTCATCGATGAACAGGATGTCGCCGGGGCCGAGGCCGGTGAGCAGGCCAACCAGGTCACCCGGCTTCTCGAGCACCGGCCCCGACGTGGTGCGACACTGCACCCCCATCTCGCGCGCCATCAGCATCGCGAGTGTCGTCTTGCCGAGGCCCGGCGGCCCGAAGAAGAGGACGTGGTCGAGTGCTTCGCCGCGCTTGCGCGCCGCATCGATGGCGATCTGCAGCGAGGTGCGCACCTGCGGCTGCCCGACGAACTCGTCGAGTCGCGACGGGCGCAGCGCCTGCTCGGCGCTCCCCTCTTCCGGGAGCGCGGCCGGCGTGGTCACCTCGAGTCGGTCGCTCATCCGCTCAGGCAGCCCGCGACTGCCACCGGGTCGGCGTCGTGCCCGGCACCACGGTGTGCTTGAGGCCACAGTGCATGCAGCGGTCGGTGGTTTCCCGCGTGCTGGGCGGCAGCAATTTGCGGTTGGTGACGCCGCAGCTGGTGCAGAGCCATTCGGCGGTGATGGCGGGGCGTGAGGTGGACCACATCAGGTCACTTCCGGGTCAGGTCGGTGAGGGCGCGGCGCACCAGCGCCGCCGTCTCGAGGGTGCCACTACTGTCGGCAGCCGCGCGCACCGCGGCGTCCGCCTGGGATGCTGGATAGCCCAGCGCCACCAGCGCCCGGACCGCATCGGCCGCCGGCGAGGCGACTGGTGCTGCCGCGGGGAGATCGTCCATTCGGTCGCCCAGTTCGAGCACGATCCGCTCGGCCTTCTTGCGGCCGATGCCCGACACCGAGGCCAGCGCGGCCAGATCCTTGTCGCGCACGGCTCGCACGGTCCGTTCGGCGCCGAGCGTGGAGAGGATCGCCAGCGCGAGTCGGGCGCCCACGCCGGCCGCGCCCATCAGGCGGCGGAACACGGCACGTTCGACTGGGCCGTCGAAGCCGAAGAGCATCCAGGCGTCCTCGCGGACCACCAATTCGGTGAGCAGCCGGACCTCGGCCCCGATCGCGGGCAATCGCTCGAAGGTGCCGAGCGGTACCTCGACCAGGTAGCCCACGCCTCCGGAGGTTTCGACCACAATCCCCGAAGGATCCCGGACGGCCAGGGTGCCGCGCACTGAGGCGATCATCGTGCGCCTCCGGCGAATCGGGCACGAGGTGCCAGTCGCATCAGGTGAGTCAGCGCGATCGCGACGCCGTCGGCCGCGTCGGCGGGCTTCGGCGCTTCGACCAGACGGAGCAGCCGGGCGACCATCGCGGCCACCTGGGCCTTGGTGGCCGCCCCTGTGCCGGTCGTGGCGCGCTTCACTTCGGCGGGAGAGATCTCGGCGACGACGAGCCCGGCCTGCGCTGCGGCCAGCAACACGACGCCGCGCGCGTGCCCCAGAATCAACGCGCTGCGCGCGTTCTTGCCATGAAAGATTCCCTCCACGGCGAGGGCGTCGGGCTGGTGTCGCGCGATCAATCCTGTCACCGCGTCGAAGATGGTGGTGAGACGATCCGGAAGCGCATCGGCGGCCTTGGTCCGCACGACGCCGCACTCGAGCAGGCGCGTGGTACCCAGACCGCCGGAGACCACACCGTAGCCGAGGGTCGCGGTGCCCGGGTCGATGCCGAGCACGGTCAGCGACCGGGCCGGGATCAGGCCCCGGCCTCCTCGAGGTCCAGGGCGTCGAGGTCGAGCGTCGTGAAGACCTTCGAGACGTCGTCGAGTTCCTCGAGCAGGTCGACCAGCTTCAGCACCTTCTGCGCTTCGGTCGAGTCGAGCTTCACCAGGTTCTTCGGCACCATCGCGAGTTCCGATGACTCGGCCACGTACTTCTGCTTCGCCAGTGCGTCGATCACGGCGTGGAAGTCATGCGGGTCGGTGCTGACGACGTAATACTCGCCGTCGACCTCGAAGTCGCTCGCGCCCGCATCGAGCGCGGCTTCCATCATCTTCTCCTCCGGGCCGACGGAGGTCGGGAAGAGGATCAACCCCTTCTTCTCGAACATCCACGACACCGAGTTGCTGGTGCCGAGGTTGCCGCTGTTGCGCGAGAAGGCATGGCGGATGTCGGCCACGGTGCGATTGGCGTTGTCGGTCGAGCCTTCGATCAGGATGGCGACGCCGCCGGCGCCGTAGCCTTCGTAGGTGACTTCGTCATACGACACGCCCTCGAGCTCGCCGGTCCCCTTCTTGACGGCGCGATCGATGTTGTCGCCAGGCATGTTCGCGGCCTTGGCGTCGTCGATTGCCTTCCGGAGCCGGGCATTGCTGCCGGGGTCGCCCCCGCCCGCCTTGGCGGCCACGGTGATCTCGCGGATCAGCTTCGTCCAGGACGAGGCGCGCCGGGAATCGGTGATCGCCTTCTTCCGCTTGATCGTTTTCCATTTGCTGTGTCCAGCCATCGGGCGTTCCTCCTGAGCGACCGGGAGAATAGCCGACGGCGCATCGGGCGGCAACGCGCCGCCCCGCTTGCCCTCGCCCGATGCCGCCGCTAGGGTTCCGGCATGCGCACACTTCCTGCCCTCGCCCTGCTCCTGACCGTGGCCCAGTTGGGAGCCTGCCAGTCCGCCAAGCCCGTCGAGGAGGCCCCGAAGCTGGCGGGCCTCGAGGTGCTACCCAACCTCCCGTTGCCCCCCGAGGGGACGCTGCAGAACACGCAGTCGAGCCCGGAGGCGATGCAGGTGGTCGCGGTGACGGAAGTCGGCGTGGATTCGGTCCTGACCTACTACCGCACCATCCTCGGGAAGGAACCGTTCCGGCTCATCAACGAGACGACGACCGACAGCATCACGTCGTTCTACGTCGAGCAGGCGGGGCCGTCACTGTGGATCACGGTGCGGCGGAACGGGTCCAAGGGGTCGATGGTCGTCATCGCCGGGGCATCGGCTGACACCTCGGCCGCAGCCAAGGCGAAGGCGACGCCCCAGCCCTAGCTAGTCCTCACCGAGGTCCTCGAAGCGGAGCCAGCGGGGGGTGAAGAAGAGGTCGACCGTCCCCCCGGCCCCGTGGCGGTCCTTGAGCACCCGAACCTCCGCCGCACCGGCGATTCCGAGGTCGGCGTCATACAACTCCTCGCGATACAGCCCCAGAATCAGGTCGGCATGCTGGCGCAGCGCTGCCGCGGCCGTAAAGTCGCCCACCGCCGGACGCCGATCGGCGCGTGACGCCGGCGAGTCGCTGCTGTGGACCACCAGGACCACCGCCGCGTCGCGACTGATGGCGAGTCGCTTCAGGGCGGCAACGCGCAGCGCGGCCGCGTCTGCCGGGGCGCGCCCCTCGACTTCCAGCCCTTCCAGACAGTCCACGACCAGCAGCTCCCAGCCGTCGGCGGCATGACGCAGGTCGATCGGCCACCCTTCGACCGGCTGAGCGCGGAAATCGACCGGCAGTTCACGCAGCCGAAGGGCGACCATCGCGATCTCCGCACGGCGGTCGTCGTGGATGTCGTCTCCCGCCAACTCGTCAAGCGTGGCCTTCGCAGTCAACGCGAGTGCTCGCTCCGCCAGGCGCGTCGCGCTCATCTCCGTGCTCAGCACGGCCACCCGATGGCCCGCCGTCGCCGCGCGCACGGCGATTCCCAGGGCCAAGGCACTGCAGCCACTGCCGGAATCGCCGCCGAGGACGATCAGGTCCTCGCGCCGGAGCCCGCCGCCGAGCCGCTGATCGAGCGTCGGGAAGCCGGTGAGGATGCGCCCGCTCATTGTTTGGCCACCTCGTGAAGGATCGCACGCAGCCGCGCAAAGTGGCGCTCGGCGTCGTGGTTCCGAACGATGATCTCGCGGGTGCGACTGCCCATCGCGGCGCGCGCATCGGCCGAGAGCGCGAGGAATCGCTCGAGCCCCTCGACCAGCGCTGGAACCGAATCGGTGGCTGCGACCCGAATGCCGTTTACGCCGTCCTCGATCACGTCGGGAACCAGTCCGACCGGCGTGGCGATCACCGGTGTTTCGCAGGCCATCGCCTCGAGCATCGTGTACGGACCGCCTTCGAAACGACTCGCGACGAGCAGCGCGTCGAACGAGGCATAGAGGGCGGGGAGGTCGGTCGGCGAGACCGGCTCGACGATCGAGAGCCATGGGGTGGCCCCGACCGAGTCCGCCAGGGCCGCGATCGTCGCGCGATCCGGTGGGGCCACCGGCATCACGACCTCCAATCCGTCCTGAAGCGACGCCGACAGCGCGCTGATGGCGGCCAAGGCCAGGTCGAGGCCTTTCATCGGGACGTCGGCACGACCGACGAGGCCGATGCGGCAGGCGCCCGTCCGACGCGGGAGGAGCGGGGCCGTCCGGCCGAAGCGTTCGAGATCCACCCCGAGGGGAACGACCTCGTCCACCCGTCCGCCGTAGATCCGAAGCTGCTTTTCCCTGGTCGATTCGCTGTTCGTGACGACCCGGGCAGCGAGTCGGTGCTGCTCGCGGAGGAGCATCCGGGCACCCCGGTCGTGCGCCCAGTAGGCCGGCCCCCATCGGCGCCAGCGCGGAGTGTACTGGTCCGTTGGCGCGTCGTGTTCGAAGACCACGAGCGGGGCGGCAACCGCACAACCGAGCACCCCGAGCAGCGTGGCCTCGTGCGGGTTGCCCTTGCTCAGGTAGGTCGCATCGGGACGAGTCTGGCGAATCGACCAGCCGACGCGACGACTCCGTGCGACCGTGGAGCGCCCGCCGACGCGGGGCAGCACCTGGACCGCGGGGTGAGCGGGGAGGTGGCACGTGTCGCGGCGCAGGCCGCGTTCGCTCGCGGCAAAGACGAACTGGACCGCTTCACCCTGGTCGGCGAGATAGTCGGCCAAGGCCGACGAATGGACGCCGGCGCCACCGAAGGGGTTCGCCGATGCGATGGTGATCCGGATGGGTCGCTCAGTCACTCGACGGGTCTCTCGCGCCACGGGTTGTTGGCAGGAGGAGCAACGCCTGTGCCACCGCCTCGGCGGCCTCGGTTCCCAGCGCATCTCGGGCCGGGGCGATCAGCTGGGCGAGCGCCACCCGGGCGGCCGCCGGGGAGGCGTCTTCCAGGTGCCCCACGGCCGCGGCCAGTCCCCGAGCGAGGGGTCTCGGTACCGTGAGTGGCGCCAGGCGCTGGGCAAGGAGAACGACCCGCCGTCGAGATCCCTTGTCCGGCGGCGTGACGCTCAGGCCGAGATCCAAGGCCACCCGAGCCGTGAGCCAGAGCGCGAACGCCCCCTCACGTTTCGGGCCGCGCTCGAGGCGTTGCTGCAGCTCGAGGAGGGCCAGCAGCGACGGCGTCCAGTCACTCACTTGGGGAGCGCCACCAGCGACCGCTCCACCGCCTCGGGCTGGATCTCGACTAGGCAGCGGTGGTGCCCGAGCGGACAGACCGGGCCGCCATGCGAGGAACAGGGCCGGCAGGGAAGATCGCGCTGGAGCACGGTGGCGCGGGCGTGGTAGGGGAAGAAGCCGAAGGCCTCGACCCCCGGCCCGTACAGCGCGACGACCGGCGTCCCGACCGCGGTGGCCAGATGGGTGACGCCGGTGTCGCCACCAACCATGGCCCGGGCCTGCTTGAGCAGCGCGGCCGTCCCCGAGAGGGAGAAGTGCCCGGCGGCACTGACTGCGCCCGGGCCTCCGGCCTCCGCGATCGCGGCAGCGGCCTCGCGATCACCAGGACCGCCGAGCACCACGACGTCGCAGGTGAGCCGGAGGCGGCGAGCCAGCGCCTCCCAGTGTTCCTGCGGCCACCGCTTGGTCGCGTGGGCGGCCCCTGGCGCCAGCGCGATCAGGGTCCGTTCCCGCCCCACGCCATGCGCGGTCAGGAACTCCGCAGCCTCCCGCTGGGCCTCGGCGGTGACGAAAAACTCGGCCGGACCGCCATCCGGGGCCACGTCGAGCCCTGCCGCCGCCTCGAAATAGCGCTCTGCGATCGGTCCCAACTTGCCGCCTCGCGCCCCCCCGGTCCGGATGAGCAGTGCCCGTCGCAGCCGATGCTTCGAGTAGCCGTGCCACCGCCCACCGACCAATTGGCGCAACGCCAGCGTGCGGAGCGAGCCGTGCAGGTCGAGGCGGTGGGTCCACTCGGTCTGGCGGAGCGTGGCGGCCAGCTCGCCCAGCGGCGAGCCGCGCTTCCAGGTCACCAGTTCCGTCAGCCGCGGATTGTGGCGGAGCGTCTCTGCCATGTCCTCCCGCACCACCATTGTCAGCCGTGCCGTGGGGTGCCGAGTCCGCAGTGCCCGGATCAGCGGCGTCGTCAGCAGCAGGTCGCCGATCGAGGAGAAGCGAACCAGCAGGATCTGGGGGGCGGGCATGACGGAATGGTAATAGTTTTCACCATGCCTCGACCGCGTACCATCCTTTGGATTGATGACGAAATCGAGACCCTCGATTCGCAGGTGCTCTTCCTCGAGCAGCAGGGGTTCACCGTCGAGCGCGCCGCCAACGGGGACGACGCCCTCGCGCTGCTCCGGCGCCAGCCCTATGGTGTGATCCTGCTGGACGAACAGATGCCGGGATTGCGCGGCCTGGAACTGGTGCCGCTCCTCCGGGCGATCGACGGCTCGATCCCCGTCGTGATGGTGACCAAGTCGGAAGAACCGGAGACGCTGCGCGACGCGATCGGTGCCGAGATCGCCGACTATCTCACCAAGCCGGTGTCGCCCCGACAGGTCCTCTCGGTTATCACCCGGCTGCTCGAAGGCGACCGGATTCGGCAGCAGCGGCTCTCGCGCGACTTCGTCACCCGCTTCCGTGAACTTGAGGGACGTCGCGGCGAGCATCTGGCCTGGCGCGAGTGGGTCGAATTTGTCGCCGAGCTGGCCGAATGGGAGGTCAAACTCGGGCAGGCCGACGAGCCGGGGCTGCAGGAGGCGCTGCGCAATCTGCAGGAAAGCGTGCGGATGGACTTCGCGCGGTTCATCGAGGCGAACTACCCGGGCTGGCTGGCGCAGCGCGGCGCCGACCGACCGCCGCTGTCGGTGGACGTCGTCTCGGAATTCCTCCGCCCGACGCTCGAGGTCCACGGCCGCGTGATGCTGGTGGTGGTCGACTGCCTGCGGCTCGACCAGTGGGCGATGATCCGCCCGATCGTCGAGCGGTACTTCGACGTCGAAGTTGACCACTACTTCTCGATCGTCCCGACCGCGACGCCGTACAGCCGCAATGCCATCTTCTCCGGGCTCTATCCGTCGGAGTTCTTCGCCCGGCACCCCGCCTGGTGGGACGAGCGCGAAGAGACCTCGCTCAACGCCCACGAATCGGAGCTGCTGGTGGAGCAGTTGCGCGAATTGATGGGCCGCGACGTGCCGGTGCACTACGAGAAGATCTTCTCCACGGCCGATGGCGAGGCGATGCTGCGCCGCCTTTCCGGCCACCTCGCTCGCGACGGCGTGACCGCGCTGGTCTTCAACTTCATCGATCAGCTCACGCATGGCCGCACCGAAAATGAGGCGCTCTTCGAAGTCGCGCGCGACACCACCGCACTGCGGGCGCTGACGCGTACCTGGTTTGAGCGCTCGCCGCTCGTGGAGGCACTGAAGGAGGCGGAGCGCCGCGGCGTGCCGGTCATCCTGACCACCGATCACGGGTCGATCCACTGCCACACGCCGGCCACGGTCTTTGCCCGGCGCGATGCCTCGGCCAACCTCCGCTTCAAGTTCGGCGAGGACATTCGCGTGGAGGACCCGGGTGCCGCGATCCTGGTCGAGGACCTCGCGGCGTGGGGGATCCCCGAGCGGCAGATCGGCGCGAGGCTGCTGCTCGCGACCGGCGACCGCTTCTTCGTCTATCCCACCAAGCTCCGCGAGTATCAGGCGCGCTATCGCGGCGCCTTCCTCCATGGCGGCGTCTCACCGGAAGAGGTCATCCTGCCGGTGGCGCTGCTGCTCCCGAGGCGCACCTGAGCCGTCCGCGCGTACGGGCCCGCCTCTTCGGCTTGCTGCGGCCCTACCGCGGCACGCTCTTTGTCGGTTTCGGCGCCGCGCTGCTCGGCGGGCTGCTCGACGGCACGGCGCTGGTGGTGTTGCAGCCGCTGTTCGGGGCGCTCTTTCCGGATGGCAGCCCCAACCTTCCGACCGGCAATGTCCGCCTGCAACAGTGGATGGCGGTGGTGCTCGGGCCGGCGATCGATGGCCGACCCGTCGCGGTGGTCACCACACGGCTGGTCGCCATCTTCATCTGTGCTCTCGCCCTCAAGAACCTCTTCAACTACATCTCGGCCTACCTCTCGGTGAAGGTGCAGGAAGGGATGGTGCGCGACCTGCGCACCCGCCTCTTCGGCCACCTGCTGCGCCTCGATCTCGGCGTCTTTCAGCGAACGCGCGGCGGCCAGCTGACCACCGGCCTGATCAACGACGCCGACCAGGTCAAGTTGCTTGTCGTCGCGGTCCTCGCGGCGTTCTTCCAAAACCTCGTGAACATCCTGATCATGCTCGGCGTGATGTTCGGCACGTCGGTGCGCCTCACCCTGATGGTGCTGGTGCTCGCGCCAATCCTCGTCATCGGCGTCCAGTTGCTGCTCGGCTCGCTCAAGCGCCACGCGCGGACCTTCGCCTACGAGCGCGGCGAGCTGACGGCGACCATCAGCGAGCGGCTCGGCGCCATGAAGCTGATTCGCGCGTTCGCCGCGGAGGCGAGCGAGGCCGAGAACTTTGCCCGGCAGGCCGATCGCTACCGGAAGGGCGCCGTCCGCACCCAGCGTTTCGCGTTATTGACATCGCCAGTCAGCGAAGTGTTCGGTGGCGCGGTGGTGTTGCTGATCCTCTGGGCCGGCTCCAACCCCGCCGTGTCCGGCGTGGAGCTCGCCTCGAAGGACGTGGTGCTCTTCCTGGCGGCCGCCCTCCGCGTGCTCTCGCCGATCAAGGCGATCACCAACGTCCCGACGCAGCTGGCGACGGCCGAGGCGAGCGCCGAGCGGGTGTTCGCGATCCTCGACCTCCCCGCCAGCGAACAGGACCAGCCCGCGAGCGTCCCGGCCCACTTCGCGACCGACCTGACCTTCGACGCGGTGACGTTCGGCTACGACCCGGCGCAGCCGGTGCTGCAGGACGTCTCGCTGCGCGTGGGCAAGGGCGAGGTGGTCGCCTTGGTGGGGCCGAGCGGGGCGGGAAAGACGACCTTGCTGGAACTGGTGCCCCGGTTCCATGATCCACAGCGTGGCGAGTTGCGGCTCGACGGCGTCCCGCTCCCGCGCCTCCAGCGCGCCTCGCTGCGAGCGCTGATCGCCGTGGTGAGCCAGGACACCGTGTTGCTGCACGACACCGTCCGCGCCAACATTGCGTACGGCCAGCCCGGGGCGACGGACGAGGCGATCGAGGCAGCGGCTCGTGCCGCCAACGCGCACGAGTTCATTGCCGGGCTGCCCGACCGATACCAGACAGTATTGGGGGAGCGCGGCACTCGGCTCTCTGGCGGGCAGCGGCAGCGGATCGCCATTGCCCGCGCCTTGCTCCGCGACGCGCCGATCCTGATTCTCGACGAGGCCACCTCGGCGCTGGACACCGAATCCGAGCGGCTGGTGCAAGAGGCGATTGAACGGCTGATGGGCGGGCGTACCGTGCTGGTGATTGCCCACCGCCTCGCCACCGTGCGTGGCGCCGACCGGATCGTCGTGCTCGACGGCGGTCGGGTGGTGGAGTCCGGGACGCACGCCGAACTTCATGCGCAGTCCGGTCTCTATCGCCGGCTGCACGACCTCCAGTTCTCCGTGGCCGAGGTGGCATCGTGAGCAACGAGCGCAGCGTCCTGCTGCTCGCCGATTTCGATGACGGTCCCAACGCGCATGCCGCGCAGCGACGCCGTGCCCTCGAGCGCCTGGGGCTCCGCGTCACCACCTTCGACCTTTCCGCGAAGCCCTCGATCTTCGAACGGATGCGTGTCGGCGACCTGCCGCGTCGACTGGAGCGTGCGCTCGACGACGCCGCACCCGATCTGGTGCTCACGTTCGGGTCGTCGCTCCTCGATGAACCGCTGGTGGACCGACTCCGCGGTCGGAGCCGTGCTCGCTGGGTCACCTGGATGCCGGATGACCTGCGCACGGCGTGGGAAGCCTCGGTGCTTGCCCGCCCCTACGACCAGATCTACGCCGTCGGCACCGATGTCGCCGCCGAAGTTGCCGATCGGCTCGGCCGCACCGTCGACGTGTTGTCGGTGGCCGCCGATCCCTCCGTCTACCGTCCGATCCGCACCAAGGACCAGTACCGCGCCAACGTCGTCTTCGCGGGCGCGGCGACGCCCCGGCGCGAGCGGCTGCTCGGCGAGCTGGTGGAGTTCGGGTTGGCGCTGTGGGGGCCGGGGTGGCGCCAGACGTCGTTGCGCGATTATTGCCGCGGCGAGGCGACCAGCACCGAGGAGTATGTGCGTGCCTATGCGGGCGCGACGGTCGCCGTCAACATCCATCACGTGGCGGTCGAGGGTGATCCGCGCGAGGCGGCCTGCAACCAGCGGCTCTTCGAATTGGCCGCGATGGGTGCGGCCCAGGTGGTCGACGAGCGCGGCGACCTCGCGCGCTCCTTCGAGGCGGGCGAGGAAGTGCTGGCCTTCCGCGACGCGGGGGAACTTCGGGGATACGTGCGCGAGCTGATCGAGAATCCCGCCGAGGCCGAGCGATTGGGACAGGCGGCCCGGGCACGCCTGCTGCGAGACCACACCTACATGCACCGGATGCGGCGACTGCTGCTCGATCAGCCTCGGCCGATGCTCCCCGAATAGACCGTTTCGTAGCGGGCGGCCATGGTGCGGAACGTGAAGTGGTCGAGCACGTGCTGGCGAATGGCCGCCGGGTCGAGCGCGTCGAGCGTCGGCCGGAGTGCGGCCAGTTCATCGACGCTGTTGCCCATCGCACCGCTCTCGGGCGTGATCACCTCGGGGAGCGCGCCGCGGCGAGTGCCGAGGACTGGCGTTCCGCTCACCATCGCCTCGATCGTGGTCAGGCCGAATGGCTCGTCCCACTGGGCCGGGACCCAGAGGCAGGCCGATTCCGCCAGCAACGCCATCTTCTCCTCGCCCCCGACCTGACCGACGAAGCGAAGCCCCGGCCGGATCGACGGTCGCCACCCGCCAGCCACGACGAGCGATCGGCCCGCGAGGCGGGCACCGCGCACCGCCCAGTCCCATCCCTTCACGGTGTGAAGCCGTCCGAGGAAGAGATCGCGCGGCTGCTTCGTGGCGCTGAAGCGGTACTCGTCGGGGTCGAGCCCATTGTGCACCCACTCGCGCAGGTCGTGGCGCCGCGCGTGATCCGCCGAGAGCGCGATGCCGCCAGGCGGCAGCAGTTCGCCGTCACGTGCGTTGCCATGCAACGTCCAGCGGATCGGCAGGTCGCCGACGGGATGCAGCGGAAAATGCGCGTGGAGAATGTCGACCCCGGGGGGCAGCAGGGGGCGCGGGTCGAACTGGCGCTCCTGTCCCTTCGGGAGCGTCACCGGGATCACCCGGCCATGGGGCGAGGTGGAGCCAGGTCGGGCCAGCAGGGTGACCGTGTGGCCCCGTTCGGCGAGACCGCGTGCGAGCCAGACCACCACGCGTTCGGTGCCGCCATATTCGCGCACCGGAATGCGGGCGTCGGTCAACAGGGCAATGTGCATTCGGCGATATATTTCCCTGATGTCCGTGAGACTTCTTGACGAGGCGTGATGCCTGACGCGTTGGTCGCCGGCTTTTCCATCATTCGCAATGCCACGATCCTCGATTTTCCGCTCGAGGCGAGCGTGCGATCCGTGCTGCCCGGCGTCGAGGAGTTCATCCTCGCGGTCGGCGCGTCGGAGGATGATACCCGGGACCGTGCCGAGCGGCTGGCCCACGCCGAACCGAAAGTCCGCCTGATCGACACCGTGTGGGACACCACCCAAGGCGCGACGGTGCTCTCCACCCAGACCAATCTCGCCCTCGAGGCATGCCAGACCCGCTGGGCGCTGTATATCCAGGCCGACGAGGTGCTGGCCGATGGCGGCGCCCTCGAACTTCGACGGCAACTGCAGGAATCCGATGCCGACCCGCGCGTGGAGGGACTCGTGGTGGACTACTGCCACTTCTACGGCGGTTTCGACCAGGTGGGCGTCAGTCGACAGTGGTATCGCCGCGAGGTGCGAGCCCTCCGTCTGGGAATCGGCGCCCATTCACATGGAGACGCCCAAGGCTTCCGGATTGGCACCGAGCATCGCCGGGTCCGCTGCCGGCGGAGCGGGGTCATCATGTTCCACTACGGCTGGGCCCGCCCGACCTGGGCGCTGCAGGCCAAGCGGCGCCTCGACCACGAGATCTATCCGACCGAACGGCGCAAGGATCCGGAGCGCCCGCTGCTGCCATGGTTCCCGGGATTGCGCCGCTTCGCTGGCGAACATCCTGCCGTGGTGCGCGACTGGATCGCCGCGCGGCGCGTCGACACGCGCCTGATCGAACCGGCGCGCTGGAATGCCTCCATCGCTCGCCTGATGCTCTCCATCGGCTTCGAGCGGCTCACTGGGTGGCGTCCCTTCGAGTACCGCAACTACACGGTGATCGGATGAATCGCGTCCCGGTGACGATTGTCGTGCCGGTACGCAATGAAGACGCTCGGATTGCCGAATTCGTTGCGGCACATGCATGGGCAGCGGAGTGCATCGTCGTCGACAACGGTTCCACGGATGACACGGTCGCGCGTGCCACGGCCGCCGGCGCGCGGGTCCTGCACGCGCCGGGGCTGACGATCGGCGCGGCGCGGAACGTCGGCATTGCGGCCGCCACGACGCCGTGGGTGCTCTCGATGGATGCCGACGAGACCGCCGATCCCGCGCTCGCCGACGAGCTGCTCCGCGTGCTCGCGGCGCCGACGTGTGCGGCGTACCGGATTCGGCGGCGGAACCTCTATCTCGGCCGCGAGCAGACGCGCGGGAGCTGGGGGAAGGATTGGGTGCTGCGCCTCGCGCCGCAGGGGGCGCGTTACGACGAGGTGGCCGTGCACGAGCGGCTGCTCGCCCCAGGGCCACACGGCGATCTCCTCGCCACGCTGCAGCACGAGCCCTATCGCGACTTGTCGCACCATCTCCTCAAGATGGACCAGTACGCGCGGTGGGGGGCGGAACGACTCTACGCCGAAGGACGCCGCGCGGGCGTGCTTGACCTCACCCTGCGCCCGCTCTGGCGTTTCCTCAAGGCGTACGTCGTGACCGGCCACTGCCTCGATGGTCGGTTCGGACTGGTGACGTCACTGCTCGGTGCGCAGACGGCGTTTCTCAAGTACGCGCATTTGTGGGCGATGGATTTACAACCGCGGCTGTCAGGCCGCGGACGCGTGAGGGGTGAGGGGTGAGGGGTGAGGGGTGAGGGGTGACCCGTAACCAGTGACCCGTGACCAGTAACCACACATCACAGGTTACAGGTCACAGGTTACGTCTTTCCTTTCGCTTCTCGCTCAGAATCGGTACGCCACCACCGCCGAGATCGTCCTGGTCTTGATGTCCGGCGTCACGCTGATCACCCCCGAGGAGACCTTGAAGATGTTGTCGAGTCCGAGGTCTGCCCGGATGCCGATCGCGAGCTTGCCGAATTCGAGGCCCACCTCGCCGATCCCGCTGATCTCGGTCGACTTCAGCCCCAGGGTGGCGCCTCCGCCGAGGTCAAGATCTTCGCAGTCCGTGCTGGCGCTGACCCCGCCTGAGGAGGCGGACAGGCGGCAGCCGAGTTTGAATCCGATCGCCGGCCCGACGCCGATGTAGAATCGACCAGAGTTCCCCGCCGGCATCCCGATGCGAAAGACGACGGGGACCTGGAGATAATCAAAGGTGGCCTTCGGGGTGACTCCGCCTTCCGGCGGCGCCTTGAATCCCTTGCGCGCGAAGAGCAGGCCCGGGTTGAGGCCGAACCCGGCTACGTCCAGATGCAGGAAGCCACCAACAACAAAGGTGAGCGCTTGCTTGGTGTTGTCCGGGAGGTCGCCGCTCACATTGCTGAGCGAGCCGCCTGCCATCAGACCGAGGCCGATCTGGGCGTGCGCCGACGTGGTTGGCAACACTGCCAGGAACGCGGCGGCGACGAACGTGCAAGTTCGGCTCATCTGGGGGGACTCCGGGTCGAGGAGTGGGGAAGGGTCGAGCGGACAGGGTACTATACGTGATCGGGGCTGGGGGAATTCGCCCGGTTTCAGGCTGTAACTGACCGTCAGGCTATCTTCCAGATTCCCCAACCAGCCGACCTGTGCGACGTCCCTCCGCATTTCATGACCTGCTCTTCGCCTACGACTTCCCCCCCATGGGCGGGGGAATCGCGCGCTGGATGGATGAGTTGGCGCGCGGCTATCCCGCGGGCACGCTCACGGTTTCGACCGGGGTCGTTCCCGGCTCGGAGCAGATCGACGGCGGGCTGCCCAATCAGGTGGATCGTGTGGGGGTGCCGGTCAACCGGTTGCGCACGGCGCCGGGGCTGATGCGCTGGGCCCATCGGGCCGCCAGCCTCGGTCGCGCCCCAGGGACCCGCTTCGGCTGGGTCGGCAATATTCGCCCGGCGGCCTTCCCGGCCCGGTGGGCGTGGGAGCGCGCCGGGCTGCCGTACGGCATCCTCGTCTATGGTGGCGACCTCCTCTCGTTGGGGCCCAAGCTGGCCCGGTCGCGCATCAAGCGGCAGCTCTACCGACCGATCCTCGCGCAGGCCTCGGTGTACGTCGCGATCTCGCAATGGACCGCCGATCTCTGCCGCCAGTTGCTTGAGTCCCTCGACCTCCCCACCCAAGGCCGCGTGCGCGTGGTGCCGCTGGGGACCGACCCGGCGCGGTGGCGGCCCGATGCCGAGGCTGGCCGCGCGTTTCGGGCACGCCGGGGGCTGCCCGAGGGACGGTGGCTCGTGACCGTGGCGCGCCTGGTCCCGCACAAAGGCATCGACACGGCGATCGAACTCGTCGCGCGACTCGCGCCGACCCATCCTGACTTGCACTACCTGGTGATCGGCCACGGCGGCTACGAGGCGACGCTGCGCAAGTTTGCCGACACGCTCGGCGTCGCCGACCGTGTCCACCTCTGCACTGATGTCGACGACGACGAGCTGCCGGCGGCGTACGCAGCCGGCGAGATCTATCTCGGCCTCTCGCGTCAGGAGGGGCTCGATGTCGAGGGTTTCGGGCTCTCGCTGCTCGAGGCCTCGGCAACGGAGCTGCCGGTGATCGCGGGGCGGAGCGGTGGGATCGCCGACGCGGTGGCGGAAGGGGAGAGCGGAGTGCTCGTCGATCCGAACGACCCGGAGCAGGCGACCGACATGGTCGAGCACCTCCTCAGCGACCGGGCGCTGGCCGCAAAGCTCGGTCAGGCCGGCCGCGCCCGCGTCCTGCGCGCCTTCACCTGGCCCCGTGTCATCGGCGACATGCGCGCCCTCGCCGAGGAGTTCGGACGGCGATGAGCACCCATCCCACTCGCGTGCTGCTCTACGAGCGCTGGCAACGTGACCCGCTCTTCAAGTTCGGCGTGTTGCTCGTCGCCGTGGTGCTGGTCGCGGCAGCGGCGGCTCCGTGGCTGGCCCCGCACGATCCGTTGCTGGGCGACCTCGCCAACGATTCCCTTGCGCGACCGGGAGGCAAGTTCCTCCTCGGCGCGGATGCGCAGGGGCGGGACGTCCTTTCGCGCGTGCTCTACGGCGCACGCATCTCCTTGATGGTCGGCCTGATCTCGCAGGCCGTGGCGGTCGCCCTCGGCCTCACGCTGGGCCTGCTGGCGGGGTACTACCGTCGCTGGGTCGACCTCCTGATCATGCGACTCGCCGACATCACGCTGGCCTTCCCGTCGTTGCTCCTGCTGATTGCGGTCGCCGCGGCGGTGAAGCCGTCGCTGCCGGTGATCTTCCTGGTGGTGGGTGCGGTGGGGTGGGCGGGGATGGCGAGGTTGGTGCGCGGCCAGGTGCTGCTGCTGGCTCGCAGCGACTACGTGCTGGCCGCGAAGGCGCTCGGCGCAGGCGATCGCTGGATTCTCTGGCGACATCTGGCGCCCAACGTCCGCGCCCCGGTCATCATTTCAGCGACGCTGGGCATTGCCGGAGCGATCATGGCGGAAGCCGCGCTCTCGTTCGTGGGGCTGGGCGCGCAGCCGCCGACGCCCAGTTGGGGCGCGATGGTGTCGGAGGGACGCGACCTCATCCGGGTGGCGCCGTGGGTCTCCGTGGTGCCGGGGCTGGCCGTCGGGGTGGCGGTGCTGGGATTCAATCTGGTGGGCGATGGCCTGCGTGAGGCGCTGGATCCGACGATGCGGAGGGGACGGTGAATCGATTCGAGGAATTGCGCCGCACGGAGTTCGCGGCGCTCGATGGGCAGGGGATCTACCTCAACAGCGCATCGATTGGCCCGATGCCGTCGCGGAGTGTCGCCGTGCTGGCGGCCTGCAATCGGGATCGTGCGCGGCCCGGACTGTGGCCGGTGGAGCGGTTGAACACGATCCTGTCCGAGGCGCGCTGGTTGTCGGCTCGGCTGATCAACGCCGCCGAGGACGAAATCGCGCTGATGCCCAACACGACCACGGGCCTCAACGTGGCGGCCTGGGCACTCCCACTTGGCCGCGGCGACGTCGTGCTGACATTCGACGGCGAATTTCCCTCGAACATCTATCCGTGGTTGGCGCGGAGCGCAGACGGGATTGTGCTGGAGCGCATCCCGCGCACCGCCGAGGGCTGGCCCGACGAGGCGCGGCTGCACGAGCGGCTCGCCGATCCGGCGGTCAAGGCGGTCGCCGTGTCGCTGACCCAGTTCAGCAACGGCTACACCCTCGACCTCGCGACCCTCTCTCGCGCCACCCGGGCCTTGGGGAAGTGGCTGATCGTCGATGCGATCCAGGCGGTGGGGCAGGTGCCGATCGACGTGCAGGCCACACCGGTGGACTTCCTCGCGTGCGGGGCGCAGAAGTGGTTGCTCTCGCCGTGGGGCACCGGCTTCCTCTACGTGCGCCGCGAACTGATCGGCACGATCACGCCGACCTTCGCGGGATGGGCCGCGTTCAAGGGGACCGACGACTACTCCCAGCTGACCGCCTACAATCCTGAACCATGGCCCGATGGCAGGCGCTTCGAGATCATCACGCTGCCAGTGCAGGATTTTGCGGCGATGAACGCGTCCATCGGGCTGCTGCTGGAGGTCGGGGTGGCAGCGATCGCCGAGCACGTCCGAGCGCTGCACGAACCGATCCTTGCCTGGGCCCGGACGAGCGGCGCCACGATCACTTCCGCGCCGGCACCGCACGCCTCCGGCATCCTCTGCCTCAGGCCGCGCGGGGATGTGGCCGCCGCCTATCAGCGGTTGCAGGCGAGCGGGGTGATGTGCTCGCTGCGCGAAGGAGCGGTGCGACTCAGTCCGCACCTGTTCACCCTGCCCACCGAGGCCAGCGCGGTGGTCGAGATGCTGGATTCTTGATTGCAGGCCGCGCACGACCGGGAGCGGCACGCCCGGAGGAGCAGCAATCAGTCGCGTCGGAAGGCGATCGCGTTGTAGGCGGTTCCCACGACGCGCCCGATGGCATAGCCGAGGACGAACGCGTAGACGAAGCCGATGCAGGCCCCAAGCCACGTCACGCGGTAGCCCGGGAAATAGATCGACAGGAGCCCGAGATGTTCACCGACATTCACGCCGCCCTTCATCACGAGCACCGCAGTCGCGATAAAGAGCCCGGCACCGAGTATCATGCCGAATGAGGTGCCCCATGCCTGGGCGTTCAGCTTGAGAATCGCTCGGCGAACTTCGCGCGCTTCATCCGTGGTCAGCTGCTGCATGAACGTGGTCTCCGGGGGGCGGGCGGTCAGATGTGATCCATGAAGTCGCGCGTCTGGGCAAGCTCGGCCCGAGCTGTCAGCACCAAGAGCTTGAATGCCAACAGGGCATTGTGAAGGAAGGCAAGAAACCATCCCATCACGAATCCGGTGAACGCGGCCCAGGCGGCTCCGATCACGGCTCCGCCCCACGTCACCTCATAGCCATTGAAGTAGTTGGCGAGAAGCCCCAGCTGCAGCTCGGACGGTCGCCCGCGCAGCAGCGGGACGGCCGTCAGCAGGAAGCAACAGGCCGCGGCGGTCAGGCCGACGGCCACCCCCATGGCAGTCTTGTGGGCCGGCGCGAAGGCCAGCGTGATCGGGTCGTCGGGATAGGCCGAATGCGTGCTCATCGCGACGCTCCAGGGTGACGGGGGTCAACAGTTGCCGCCGGCGACCGCACAAGGCGGGAGCGAAAAGCGGCGACCAAGGCGGTGCTGTCGACGGGAATATTACACCCGGCACTGCAAGCGGCGTATGCCTTCCACCGCGGGCGTGCGCCGCGAACCGCACACGGTAGCTGCCCCGAGCCAACGACCCAGCATTCGCTCACCCTCGCTGACCTGCTGTCGGCCGACTGGCGATGAGGTGTTGCACGATCCCGGTGACTGCCGCGAGGGCATTGCTGGCGTAATACGCCAGGTGCAGCGGGACGACGCGGAAAGCGAAGATGATGCCGCGCTGGCTGGCGAACCACCGATAGGTGTCCGCATTGGCCAGGGCGAGCACCAACCACACGACCGCACTGGCGCTGGCGAGGGCCGGGTCGCGGAGCAGCAAACTTCCCACGAGGGTGAGGACGCCCAGCCCCGCCAGCCCGACTCGCAGCTGCTCCGCACGTCCGGTGTTGAGCGTCGGCGCGGTCTGCCCTCGCCGTTCCAACAGCAATCGCATCCAGGGGATGCCCCGATCGCGGAAGTCCGTGCGAACCATCGGCCAAAGGTGCCACCGCTTGAGGTGCGTCGCCTGAATCGTCGGATCGAGGCGAATGCGCCCCCCACGATCGCGCAGGCGATAGCCGAGCTCAATGTCCTCGATCTGGGGCCGAGGGAAACGCGCCGTGTCGAAGCCGCCCACCGCTTCGAATGCATCTCGGCGGATTGCGCCGCATCCCGCCCAGAAGGTCTCCGCTTCCCCGGCACCACGAAGGTGGACGTACCGATGCAACAAGTTGCGGTACTCACTCAGGAGGCCGCGTGCCGCGGGCGCGTCATCGTAACTGCCGAAGACGCCGACCAGCATCGAGTCCCCAGCCACCGTGTCGGCGAAGCGCTGCAACGTGGTGGGATGGACGCGCACATCGGCATCAATGAAAATCAGCCAGGTTCCCGTGGCGAGTGCGGCCGCGGCGTTGCGGGCGCCACCGGGGCCACGCGGAGGGCCGTCGAGTCTGATCACGAGATCGGCCCACTGCGCCGCCACCGTGGCGGTCTCGTCAGTGCTCGCGTCGTCCACAACCAGCAGCTCCCACCGCGAGCGCGGAAGGGTGCTTCGGCTCAGTGCGGCGAGCGTGTCCGGCAGCAATCGCGCGGCCTGGTGCGCCGGCATGATCACGGAGAAGTCCCGCGCGGAGCGGTCGGTGGTGGCGCTCATGCCCACATCCGTCGTGCCTGGCGCAAGGTGTGGCGCCACGCGACCGCTCGCCGGAAGCGGGGCGTGCCCCAGCCTCGGAAGGGTTCGCGGCCACGGAAATACCATGCGTCGAGTCGCGGCACCTCCAGTGGATCAGTCGCGCTGGTGACGGGACGATAGCTTGTCGAGCAGGCCACACTGTAGTGGCGGGCAACCGCGGCGCGGACGCGCGGCGAGGTGTCGCCATACGGGTAGGCAAACGTTCGTGGCCGTGATCCCATGCGCTGGGCGATCGTGGCCGCAGAGCCGGCGAGTTCGTCCTCGAGCTCGGCCTCCGCGCATTTGGAGAGTCGGGGATGGCGTTCGGTGTGCGACCCGATCGTCCAGCCCGATTCGGCCAATCGACCGAGCGCATCCCAGCCGAGCACTGGTGCCTTGGGGACGGGATCGCATGCCGTGCCGCCCCAGCGATTGTCACCGCCGGCGTGCTCACTCACCACGAAGACGGTAGCCGCCAGGCCATGCTCGGCGAGTCGCGGGGCCGCCTCCGTGGCAACCGACGCCAACCCGTCATCGAAGGTGAGGGCCACCGCATCGGTCGCGTCCGGCAGCGTCAGCAGTTCTTCCACCGACACGACCTGCACGGCGCTGGACGCCGCCCACGCGACGTGCGTGGCAAAATCCTCTGGCGTCACGGCGATGACGGAGCCGGTGCGATCGATCGAGTGGTAGGTCAGGATTGCGCGCATCAGGCCGCCTCGGCCTCGGCCTCGTCGATCGGCGCCTCGAGACGTTGCTCTTCGTGGTACTCGAAGTCGGTGTTCACTGCCCAGATATCGTGCGCGGCACCCTGCATGTTCCACACGGCCATCATCGCCGTGAGCATCGAGTGGTCCTGATTGTTGTACTTGTGCATCCCGTTGCGGCCGACCGTGTGCAGGTTGGGGATCGGGTCGATCCAGTCGCGCACGTTGTCGAGGTGCTCACGATACTCGGCGTCGTAGATCGGGTACGCCTTCGGCATCCGGATGACCGTGCCATCCCGCACCAGCCCGGCAGGGGAAAGCCCAAGCTGCTCGAACTCGCGGGTTGCAAGGGCAACCAGCTCGGCGTCGCTCGATTCCCAGAGGCCGTCACCCTGGAAGCAGAAGTATTCCATGCCGAGGCATGTGCGCCCCGGCTCCGGCACCATCGCGGCGCTCCAGTTGTTGAAGTTCTGAATGCGCCCAACCTGCACGCCCGGCGTGTGGATGTAGATCCAGTTGTCGGGGAAGAGCTTCTCCGTCTCGAGAATCAGCGCCACCACCAGGAAGTCGCGATACCGAAGCCCCTCGGCGGCTCGGCGCACGGGGGCGGGAACCGGCGGCTCCATCGCGCGCACGAGCGATCGGACATCGGTCGTCGAGATGACGTGGTCGGCTGGGAAGTGCCTTTCGCCCTCGGGGGTGTTGACCCGCACACCGGTCACCTTGCCGTGGGCGCAGTCGATCGTGGTGACGAAGTGCTCCATCAGCACGCGGCTTCCCATGTCGCGCAGCCGGTCGCGGCACGCCTCCCACATCTGGCCGGGGCCGAGGCGGGGATAGCGAAATTCGTTGATCAGGCTCTTGATCGCGGTACTGCGGCGCTGCAGCGAAGTGGCGTTGAGAATCGCGCGGGCGAGCGAGAGCCCCTGAATGCGCTGCGCGGCCCACTCGGCGCGGATCTCGGTACAGGGGATGCCCCACACCTTTTCCGTGTAGGTCTTGAAGAAGATTTCATAGAGCCGTTTGCCAAAGCGGTTGCTGACCCACTGCTCGAAATTGTCCTCGACGGGCGAGGGCCGGAGGCGCGCGTGCAGATAGCTCAGCATGATCCGAACGGCGTTGATCAGCCCCAGGCCACTGAGCGCATTGAAGGCCTTGAGCGGGTAGTCGAAGTACTTGCCGTCGTAGTGAATGCGCGACATCCGCGGCACGCTGATGAAGTCGTCGCCGAGGATCTCCTCCCAGAGCGCCTGCACCGGCTCGATCTTGGTGAAGAAGCGATGGCCGCCGATGTCGAAACGAAAGCCGCGATACTGGGCGGTTCGGGAGATGCCACCGACCAGGGTGTCACCTTCCAGCACGGTGACCGCATGGCCAGCTTTGGCGAGGAGGTAGGCCGCCGTCAGCCCGGCCGGACCCGCTCCGATGACGACGACGCGGTCGCCCCGACGGAGCGGGGTGACGGTGCGCATGGTAGGTGCGGCAGCTTCCATCAGGGGGCCTGTCCGTGTGGGTCACCACCTTGGCCTTGAACAACTCGGCCTTTCAGCCAGTGGCGCTGCCACATTTTCAAGCAAGGCGCGTGCCCGGGGCCGTAGCCCTATGGATCGAGTATAGATGGCAGAGGATCCGCCGATGGGGCTAGGATTGCGGTTGTCGCTGGGTTGAGCGTCGCTTACATGTGGCGTCCATGCAACATGTTGACGCCGCACTGTTGCGGAGTGTGTGGTGGAAATTGCGTTACCGCCCCCTCGGACGCTCCGTCGCGATTGCTCCACCGCCCCATGCGCCTGTGTCTCTTTGACATATTCTGCCAGAGACTCGCAGGCGTCTGGCCGCGTGCCGGACGCGGCCCCCCGGGGCGCCGATCAGGAGCACACCTCAGCAGAGTGGGTGAGCGCGCGCTAACGGGAGACGGCATTCTCCGCGGCTGCAGCTGACCCCACCAATTGTCGTAGCGCGGCACACGCATTTCGAGTGGGTCTCTCCCCCGTCGCAACCGGCCGGACAAGCACAGCGCCCACCGGAAACTGCTTTGTCAACTCGACTGACTCGCACCTCGATAGCAAGTCGCGGCCGTGTCGATCAGCTTCGTCGGAAAGGAGCCGGGTCAGCAGCACGTACGTTGCGATGGTGCCGTCCTGCCTGCCATAGGGGTTTGTTTTCGAGGGGTTGGGATCAAGCAGCACGCTGCGGTGTCCACTGGCGAGGAAGATGTAGGCCGGTTTGGAGGTAGTGATGACGGCCTCGCGTGGCAGGCTGTCACGAATGAATTCACTCGCAGCCCTGAATCCGTTGTGTCCCTCCGCATCGCATCGAGGGTTGCTTGCCGGCGCGGCGAGTCGGCAGTGCCAGGCCGCCTGGGCAGTTGTGGCGGTGGCAGAGAGTCCAACCCCCGCGAGGAATAGACCCAGGCCACCCGCCACGAGGTCAGGACGGCCGATTCGGGCTCGTCCTGCCAACCAATGGGCGCCCACCAGTGTGAAGATTGTGATAACGGGCACCAGTGGAGTAAGGAAACGAGTCTGGTGCCAGGGATAGACCACCAGGATCGCTGCGGAGAATCCGAGATACGCAACCGCTGCTGGCCATTGCTTCCTCAGTGCCCACATCCCGAGTCCAGTGAAGACCAACAAGAGGACGCCTGAAATGGCATTGTCCACCGGCTGGTCGTGAATGTCGGGAATGCCAAACTGACCCGCTCCGACCTTCGCAAGGTGCAGCTTCGCCGTCGCGACCGCTTTGCTCACATAGTTGATTGGATTCTGTGGTGACGCAATTCGGACAAGGTCTGCAGCATAGGTCGATCCCGTGGTGTGGAGCGCAATGCGACGGGCGTAGCCGAACCACCCCAGTACCACGAATGTGGTCAGTGCCCCGCCCAGCAATAAGGATTTCCAGCGACGACCGAGAGCCAGCGGCACCAAGACCGCGGGGATCGTCGCCAGTCCGATACTGCGGGTCAGGAAGGACAGAACGGCAATTGGCACAGCGAGCGTCGAGTAACCAACGCGCAGCGTCGACCCTTTGGCAAGCGTGAGCCAGAGGGCCAGCATTGAAAGCGTTGCAAAGAGGGTCTCCGGCGCAACTGCCCCGGCGAGGTAAAGCAGCGCGGGATTGACCAGGACAATCGACCCGGCCAGTACGCCGAGCCATGGCGCCCCGAGCCGGCGGAGGATGTCAGCCGTCAGGTAGGCCAAGAGAAGCAACAACAGGAAATTTGCCATCAGCGCAGCGTCGAGATGGCCGCCTGCCAGAATCTGAATGATGAGTAGCCAGGCTGGGAGCCCAGGCGGGTACTTCGCGTGGGGCGGGGTCGTCGGCCGGAACTCATCGCGATAGTGCCCGGCGGCGAGCGAGTGCGAGAGGCTGAGGTAGTCCGCGGAATCGGTCGGGGCGAGACTGGCGCGCCGTCCGATCCAACCGAGTGTGAGGCCGATGGCAGCAATCAGACAGAGCGAAATGAGCATTCTCCCAGACCAACGCGGCGTTGGCCGGGACAATGTCAGATCCGTCGCTTCAGCTGAGACGCTTTGCATTGCTGGTCCTTCGTGGAATGGAGGCACAAACTGTCACGGGCGACCCTGTGCCCGGCGCGGTGCGGTGGACGAAGTGGGACGGTGGCCATTTTGCGTGAAGGAATTGCGAGGAGAATTGGACGACCCCATGCCAGCGCCGAATGCGATAGGTCGCGACGGGGAGTGGTTCTCCCGACCACAGCACGATCTGTACCGAGAAAAGGGTCCACGGCTAGTCCACGGAGTGCAACCCGATACTGCGCCGGGTCGTCCGGAGCATTCGCGACCGCGCCGGCCGCGGCCATCAGGCAAGTGGTGGTGTTTGGCCCGCCCAGCCGAGTGACGTCCCGACGACCACAACTGTCGCGAGAGCTGCGACGACGGTCAGGTCGAGGCGCTGGGTGGCGACTCCTCCCGGACCTCGACCGTGTCGCGTTGGGGACGGAGGAGTCGGAGCCAATTGTTGGCCACCGCCGTGGCGACCAGCCAGCAGAGGAAGCCGCCACCCGACACGAGGACGGTGACCACCGGGCCAAAATCGCCGAGCCAGAGGAGGAACGGCATCGGCGCCGCCCAGAGCACCGCGCGCAGGAGCTGGCGCAGGCGCTGCGGCTCCCAGACGACCGCGAAGGGACCGAGGCTGGCGCGGACACTGATGACATTCACCACCAGCGCGCCCAAGAGCCGGGCGAGGGGTGCCCCGGCGACGCCCAGTGCCCACGGCAGGACGGCCATCATGGCGGCGGTCACCATCTGGCCGCGCTGGGCCGTGGCGGCCACGAACTCATGCCGGCGAAATGCGATGAACCCCTCGCTCAGCATCGCGTTGACGGCGTTCACCGGCAACGCAAAGAGCGCGACCGCCAGGGCGATGCCGCCTGGTTCATAGGCCTGGCCGAAGACCACCGTCACGGCGGCCGTCGACCCCATCATGGCCATGATGCTCCCCACCAGCAGGGCCGTCAGCAGAGGGTGCATGATGCGAGCGACCACTTCGCCGATCCGGGCGGCGTCGCCGCGCAGCCGCATCAGCGTCGGGAGCGCCGCCGTCGTGACACTGTCGATCACCGCGCCAAGGCGCTCAGCCAGTGTCATGCTGGCCGCGAAGATGCCGGCAATCTTTTCGCCGAAGAGCCACCCGATCAAGGGAGTCTCGATCCGATTGATTGCCTGCCCCGTCAGCGACACCTTGAAGAAGCCGAAGGAGCGCGCGGTGAGCACGCGCCACTGCTTCGGCCGCCAGCGCAACCGGATCGGGCCGTAGAATTCCCGCGCACGGTGCGACAGCATCGTCACCTTGATGAACGGACCAACCAGATAGGACGCGGCAAGCATCTCACCCGTCGGGCGCAGGGCCACCGCGACGACCGACGCGATCGTGAGCAGCGCCCCGCTCCAGAACGTGGCAGCGCTGGTGGCTCGCGCCTGGTCGCGCGCCATCAACCCGTCGGTGAACACTCCGACCATCGCGGTCGGGATGATCCCCAGGGAGCTGACGAGGAGCACCGGCGGCAGCCTGGAACCGGTCGACAGTGCGGCGATCGTTGCCGCCATGACCCATGCCATGACCGTGGCGACGGCGGAGGTGATCAGCCGCACCGACATCAGGTCGTGGAGTCCGCGGCGCGCCCCGGGCCCGCTCCGGGCGAGATTGCGGACCGCGAGTGAACGGAGTCCGAGGTCGGTGATGGTGACGGTGAGGCCGGTGAGCGCGACGGCAATGCTGAACTGACCGAAACCGGCCGGTCCCACCCTTCTGGTGATGAAGCCGGTGCTGAACAGGGCCACGATGTTCAACAGGACGGGGACCACGCCGAGCCAGCTGGCGTTTTTCCAAATCATCCCGACGTCGGCGCTATCCTGCTGTCGCGCTTGGCTCACACCACCTTCCCTGACAGGCAGTGGAGCTGGGCCCGACGGCCTGTGAGGAGCCCAACGGAAGGCAGCATGGTACTCCTGACGGTGGTGATGGTCGGGCGGGGAGGCCAAAGATCGGGGGCCTGACTTGGCTCCACCGGGGGGACGATATCATTGTTAGGGGAAATCGGCCATCCTTCGCCATGATCCTCGACCATCGGAGTCCAATGCCGGCGTTGCTGAAGCCACGAACGTGTCTCCGTCTGGGGGCGCAACCCCTCGTCGTGTCGTGTCGACTGCTCGAGTCCGAGCGGCGCGCCTCGTGAGCCACCTGTCCCGGGTGTCCGTGGTGATCCCGGCCTACAACGCGGCGGCATTCATTGACGAGGCCTTGGCGAGCGTTGTTGCGCAGACGCGTCCGGCACATGAGGTCATCGTGGTGGACGACGGGTCGACCGACGACACCGGCGCGCGGGCACGAGCATGGGAAGGTCGGACGGGCACCACTCGGTTGATCCTGCTCGACGGCCCCAACCGCGGCCTGAGCGTCGGCCGGAATCGCGGCATCCTTGCGGCGTCCGGCGAACTCGTGGCATTGCTTGATGCCGATGACTGCTTCCTGCCGCGGCACCTCGAGCTGCTCGTGCCGGCATTCGAGCGGGCGCCGGATGTGGTGCTTGCGTTCGGCGACATGATGCGGTTCGACCATGGCGGCGAGGATCGTGGCAGCGTTCTCGGCGCGCTCCGTGAGGAGATCGCCCCCATCTCCACCCCGCTCGGCGATGGCGGGTTGCGGGTGGCCGGCCCGGCGCTCCGCCGGCTCTATGTCCTGCGTTCAGCAATCGTACCAAGCACGTGCCTCGTCTCCCGCGAGGCGATGGCGACCTCCGGCCTCTTTGACCCGACGATCGCCTACGGTGAGGATGTCGACTTCCTGTGGCGGTTGCTGGGCGTTGGACGCGCCGCATGGCTGAACCAGATGGTCGGACGCAAGCGTGTCCACGGAGGAAATGCTTCGGGCTCCGCGCGCGCCGAGTGGTCGGAGCGTCAGTTGCTCCGCACGGTGGCGCAGTTGCTCCATTTCGGGTCGGATCATGCGCCGGAGGAGGCTGCGGCGCTCAAGCGTCAGTTGGCCCTCACCCTGTGGGAAACGGGATGGCTTGCCTCCGGCAAGGGATGGCGAGCGTATCACCAGTGGCGACGGGAGGTGCTGCAGTGGACGGGAAGGCGGGCGCCGGTTCAGGCGCGACACCTACTCCGCGTGCTGCACTGGCAATTGCACCGCTCGCTGGTGCGCGGCTGAACTGACGCACTGCTAGGTCACGGGGAATGTGGTCTGGGTCGGTGCCGGCAGGGTCTGGTGAGCAGGGGATGTGAAACACCAGGCCGAATAGGGGGATGCCGGCATGCGTCGCAAGCCCACTGCCCGAGCCGCCCTGATTCCCCATTCCGGGAGGTTCGTAATGACCAATCGATCTGAGTGCCCACTGTGGGTGCCGTAGGCTCGATCCAACAACTCCGCCAAGAGGTGTGCATCCCCAACGGGCGGCAGGTACTCAACCAGGATGTATGGCGTGACTGGACCGTCCGTCCAGTTATGCGCTCGAACGGCTGAGGCCCCATCGCCTAGCGAAATTCGGACCCGCGGATCAGCGCTGAGATGGTGAATCCATCCGGTGGTTTCGCGCGGGCGGATGATTCGTGCTGGCGGAACCTCGAGGGCGGGAGGCTCTCGGTCCAGGGGCTGGCGAATGCTTCTTCCCAGAACGCCCCACGCATCAAGCGAGCCCAGTGATGTCTCGTGCCAGCCACCTTTCGAGTAGGCCGTGCGAAGTAATCGCTCCCCCACCGACCCTGACACTGCGAACGTGATGACGAGCTCACTCTCGGCCTGGTTGAGTCCATCAAGAAGGGCGGCGTAGAGTGCCCTGCCGATTCCGGTGCCTTGTGTAGATGGGTCGACTGCGACGCAGGACACGAGGTGGCCGTCCGCTGGACGGCCATCGATGTCAACGCACACTGGTGATCCCAGCGCCCACCCGACCAGCGCCAACTTGTCGCGGCTGGCGACGACGCGGATCGGTGGCAAGGCATCGCGACGTTCCGCAAGCAACCAGCCGAGGTACGGCGAATCCATCGCGAGTCCCGGCCGCGAGAAGCTCCTCGCAAGGAGTGCCTCCGCGTGCTTCAGTTCGTCGGCGTCTGGCGCTCCGAGGTGCGGCCCGATCAGCAGTCTCACCGCAGGACTGCGGGCCAGTGCTGCGGGTTGCTCCCATGGTGTGCGAGGATGGCATGGGTGAGCCGCTCAAGTCCAAACGCAACGCACACCGAGTGCGCCGGTCCACTCCCGCCGGCATCGGTGCCAAAGGCCCGGCCGAAGAAGTCGGTATGGTAGTTGAAAGAGCCGACGGCAAGCCGCTCCTCTCCGCCGAGCCCGACGGAAATTTCATACTTCGTTTCGCTGCTCAGTTGGAAGTACGTCTTGGCCGTCGCGTCCGGTGCGATGAAGAAGGGGTCGCTGGCAGTCCGAATCTCGGTCGGGAGCTCGAGACTCTCGATCACCGGGATGAACGCCGCGATCGCTTCCTCCCGACGGGCGAGTACCCATTCGCGGGTTCCCACGAAGACCAACTCCCGCATCGTGAATTCCCACAACCTCCTGAGATCCGAAAGGTTGGTGGACTCGTACCGAAAACAACGTCCCTGTACCTCGTATGTCAGCCCGGTTTCCGGCACGGGTGCCGACGCGTGACGGTGGTAGACGTGGTAGCATACTGCAGGGGAGAGGCACTCACCGGGAAGATCGAAATCCTGGCGTGACTCTTCGTCCAGGGTGTCACGCTCCTGGTGCCGTTTCCGGAACTCGTCGATAGTCGCGAATTCCTCGTGCAGGTGACTCACGAAGGAGACGTATTGCGGGAATGAACGGAAGTAATCGCATCGCGCCAGCACCGGCGCCGGAATGAGTGTCGGGGTCTGCAGCGGCACTGGCGACCACTGGGATCCATAGGTGGCAAGCAGGCCACTGACCCGCTGCATTGCGAGAAGGGCTGGTCCGTCAAGTTGCGCCTGCCCGACCCCTGAAAACCAGATGCCGGCTCCCGCACCCGGCGCGTCAGGAACGCGGTCCCACCCGATCTCGGTCCGGTAGGCCACCTTCCGCTCAAGCCGTCGAAGCGAGCGTTGGATCTTGGTCGCCACGCCAGCCACCTCGGCGCGTATGCCGTCAGCTCCCTCCGCTGCGCCGATGTACTCAATGTGGAGTAGGGTACCATCCATGCTGAACCGGGGGTGTTGCACGTCCCGTGAGACGTGTGCGACCAATTTCAGGATCTCCTCCTGCACCATCTCGTTCGGCGCCGTGCCGAGTTCGATCGTCAACTCAATCACGCGACCTCCCTGAGGGCGTCCTGGACCAGGCGGACAAGCGAGGCCACGGTCCGGGATTCAATGAATTGGTCGTCACGCACGACAATGCCGAAGGTCTCTTCGAGCTCAACAAGAAGCTCGAGTGCGTCCGTCGAGGCGAACCCGGCAAGATAAATGTCGGCCTCCGGCGCCGGGGCGGCAATGCCGGCAATGCGGGCCACGGCCTCAGCGATCGCGAGTTGCATCGACTCGGGGGTCATGCGCTCTCCAACGGTTGGGGTGACACAACGGCGGGAGGCGTAGTGACACCGATCCGACGTCCGGGGTTGCCGGCAATCAGGCTGTTTGGAGGAACGTCTGATAGCACGATGGAACCGCTTGAAATGACGCTCCCTTCACCGATCCTCACTCCACCCATGACCTGCACGTTTGCGCCGATCCAGACATTGTCCTCGATCGTGATGGGCTTGATCGCATCGGCGGGAGGCGGTTCGCCGCGGAGGCGAGCCGCAGGGTCAACGGGATGGCCAGGCGAATCTCGGAAGCTGCAATTGCCGGCGATTCGACAATCGTTGCCGATGGTGATCGCTTTCGCGACGACGAAAGAGCAGTTGTGACCGATCCCGGTGCGATCGCCGATCACGAGTGCGGGTGACTCGCTGAACGAAGCGGCGAAGGCAAACCCGATTTTCCCGTCCAGCGTCACGTCGTCGCCGACGATAATTCGGCCGCGCCCTTGCACCCAGTGGACGTAGATGCCCGTCTTGAAGCCACTCCCAACCCGTGCGCAGTAGGATCGAAAGATCGGCTCGGCCACCAACACCCGACGGAGGAAGTGAATCATCGTCCTGAACGCCGTATAGAGCAGGCGGTATGGGACAGTCAAGGCCCTGGGCCATGGGATCGAGGCTCGCGGGACGGCACGGCGCAACCGGCGCGCTGTCACCGCGAATGGGTGCGGGCTCTTGGCCAAGAAATACCGGATTCGGCTCATGGCTTCGCGGGGAGCAATTCCCAGGCCGTCAAGGGTTTACAACCCCCACCATCCGAACCACCTCGAAGTCGCCGACCTTGACCTGCTTGAGGGTGTTGTTGACCGCGTCGTTCCACCGGGCATCCGCCGTCCCGGAGAGGAAGAAGTCGCCGCCGTTGTCGGCCACGATCATGCCGTAGCGCTTGAGGGCGCGCAGGACGACCTGGGCATGCGGCGGAAAGCCCGAGATGTCGTAGCTCGCCTTGAGGCGCACCCGCATTCCCATCGGCGCGCGCACCGAACTGGTGCTGCTCGAGGCCCAATGCCGGGCCGGGGCCACGTAGGCCCGCCGGGTCAGCGCCACCGTGAAGCGAAGGGCGTGCTCGATGGCGCCCTGCTCGACGACCTCGTCGTATCGCACCAGTCCCGGGAGGATCGGCAGCCCCGCCGCATCGGCCGAGGTCCAGCCGGCCGGGCGCGTGGTGCCGTTGGTCAGGTCCCAGATCGCCCCCGATCCGGCGCTCCACGCCCCCGGAGCGCCCGAAACGGCGAACAGCTCATAGAGTTTGAACTCATCTTGGGTGACCATCAACAGGTGGCGGTCGCCGCCAGGCTCGAGGGGAGGATTTGCCGGGATCGGATAGGGCCCGACGTCGCTCTCACTGGCGTATTGGAAGCTCACCGCAATCCGGGGCGTCGCGTCGGCAACCACGACGTAGGGGATCCCGAACGGCCCACCACCGTAGTCGGCGCCGAAGTCCGGGTGGAGCCCCCTGGTCAGCCCGATCGCGCTGAGGATCGCGGCCGAGTTCGGGTCGACCTGGGCCGTGTCGACCGGTCGGTTCCAGAGATCATCCGCCGGAAGCAGTCGCCGTCCGTGGAATGACCCATTGAGTCCGAGGTCTGGTCGGACGCCCGCCGGTGGCGGTGGCGGTGGCGGTGGTGGCGGTGGCGGTGGTGGCGGTGGCGGTGGTGGTGCTGCCTCGACGATCAGGCTGTCCAGTAGCTGGAGCGGCATGCCGACAGACGACGTCACGGTGATGGTGTCGACCCAGGTGCCGAGGGCGGGCAACGGCGCCGTGCGGGTCCAGCGAAGCACCGCACTGCCGATCCCGCTGGTGGCCGCAGCATGGGTCCACGCACGACGCGATGTGAGCTGCCATGCGACTGCTTCCGCGCCGGTTCCCGAGATTGCCAGCAGGGCGGAGTCCCCGGGGGCGGCGTCGCCTTCGGTGATGGTGACCCGGCGCGAGGTCGGGGTCAGTGTGATCGAGAGCGGTACCGGCGCGGCGGTCACCAGCACGGTGTCATAGACGAGCACGGTCCGACTGCCGTCGGCCGTTTGCACCTGAATCGTGTCGACCCAGAGCCCCGCGGCCAGCGCCGCGGTCTGGCGCTGCCATCGCAGCAGCCCGGATCCTGCTCCGCCGCTGCCCTCCAGCACGGTTCGTGTGGCGCGGGCCACGGCGTTCCACTGCGCGGCGGCCGCACCATCGCCGGCGAGGGTGATGGTGACCGCGCCGGGGGCGGCAACACCGCCAGCCTGCACCGAGGTGCGTTGCCCGGTCGGTGAGACGCTCATCGTCAACGGCACGGTGGGTGGCGGCGGCGTGACGATCGGCGTGCCGCCGCCATCCCCTGCACACGACGCGGCGATGAGACACCATCCCATCGCCGCGCTTGCCCACCGGCGTCCATCCGTCATGGTCACCCCTCCAGTCGCATCGCCGCCCAGCTGCGCTTTCCCTTGCGGAGGAGAATCACGCTGCCGGCCAGTGCATCGGCGTCAGTGACGACGCGGGTGTGGTCGACGACCACACCATTGATCGAAAAGCCGCCAGCCTCGAGTCCGCGTCTGGCCTCACCCTTTGATGCCGCGAGGCTGCAGCCAACCAGCGCATCAGCAATCGCTATCCCGGCATGAAGTGTCGCCTGCGAGACCGACGCGCTGGGCACGGCACAGGCGACCATCGCCAGCGTTTCGCGATCGGCGGTTGCGAGGTCGCCGCCACCGAAGAGGATGGCGGCTGCCGCCGTGACCCGCGCCACACTCGCCGCTCCATGAATCCGTCCCGTGACGTCATCCGCCAGTTGCCGCTGGGCCACGCGCTTCCCGGGATCGGACGCATGTTCCGCCATCACCGCCGCGATCTCCTCCAACGGGAGGAAGGTGAAGAAGCGGAGCAATCGCTCCACGTCGGCATCCTCGACCTGCAGCCAGAACTGATGGAAGGCGTAGGGCGAGGTCTTCGCCGGGTCGAGCCAGACATTGCCCGCCTCGCTCTTTCCGAACTTGGTGCCGCTGGCGGTGGTCAGCAGCGGCAGCGTCAAGCCGTGCAGCTTCTTGCCGTCTCGCCGTCCCCCCAACTCGATGCCTGCCGTGATGTTGCCCCACTGATCGCTGCCACCGAGTTGCAGTTCGCAGCCTTCGGTGCGTGCCAGATGCGCAAAGTCGTAGGCCTGCACCAGCATGTAGGTGAACTCGGTGAAGGAGATCCCGCTCTCCATCCGGCTCTTCACGCTGTCCTTCTGCAGCATGTAGCTGATGGTGAAGTGCTTGCCGGCGTCGCGCAGGAACTCGAGCAGCCCGAGCGGTCGGAGCCAGTCGGCGTTGTTGCGCATTCGGGCGTCGCTGGGGCCGTCACCGAAGGTGAGGAACTGTGCCAACTGCGCCTTGATCGCCGCCGCGTTGCTCGCCGTCTGTTCTTCCCCGAGCATCGGTCGTTCGGCCCGTTTGCCGGAGGGATCCCCCACCAGTCCCGTGCCGCCGCCGACGAGGACGACCGGCCGACCGCCGAGCCGCTGCAGCCAGGCGAGTGCCATCACTGGGACCAGGTTGCCCACGTGAAGGGAGTCCGCCGTCGGATCGAAGCCGACGTAGCCGGTGATCGGGCCCTGCCCCAGGCGCGGGGCTAGGTCGGGGGTGGCATCGTGCACCATCCCGCGGTCGGTGAGGGTCATGAGGATGTCGGACATGGGCACAAGATGGACCCGTGCGATGTGCGGGTCAAACCACGTCTCCCCGGAGATGCGGCCATCCTCCGACCCGGATACCTTCCATCCCATGGCCAAATCTCCCGGACCCGTCCGCCGTTGGTGGCGGCAGGCCTCGCTCAAGCGCCGCCTGCTGGCTGTCCTCCTGGTGGGTGCCGTCTTCGGCACGGCCGCCCTCGTGGGCGCGTGGACCCGCGCCTGCGCCAACGACGCCTGCCCCGACATCAACACCCTCGAGGCGTACGACGCTGACCAGACGTCCAAGGTCTATGCCGCCGACGGCCGACTGATCACCGAGCTCGGCACCCAACGCCGTACCGTCGTCTCGCTCAAGCAGATGGCGCCGATCATCCCCGAGGCCTTTCTGGCGGTCGAGGACAAGCGCTTCTACCAGCATCACGGCATCGACTGGTTGCGCTTCTTCGGCGCGGTGAAGACCAACATCCTCCACGCCAAGGTGGCCGCGGGCTTCTCGACCATCACGATGCAGCTGGTCGGCAACCTCTGGCCCGAGGACGTCGACCGCCGCCAACGGCGCGGTGTCGCCGGCGTGGTGCGAAAGATTCGCGAGGCGAAGCTCGCCCTCGCGATCGAGGCGCGCTACCCGAAGGAGAAGATCCTCGAGCTGTACCTCAACCAGATCAACCTCGGTTCCCGCTCCGCCGGCGTGCAGGCCGCGTCGCAGCGCTACTTCGGCAAGTCGGCCGCCGAGCTGAACGTCGCCGAGGCGGCGATGCTCGCGGCGCTGCCGAAGGCGCCCGACGGCTACAACCCGCGCAAGTATCCCAAGGCGGCGGTGGGCCGCCGCAACACGATCATCGAGCTGCTGCGGGACGCGGGCAAACTCTCCGCCGAAGAGGCCGAGAGCTGGAAATCGTATCCGCTGGCACTCTCCGCGCGGCCTGACAACTCGATCTTCGCCGAATATTTCGTCGACTATGTCCGGCAGCAGCTGCTCGCCAAGTTCGGCGAGGAGATCTACACCCGCGGCTACGAGATCTACACGTCGCTCGACCTGAACGCGCAGATGGCCGCCGAGCAGGCGCTCGAGACGCAGATGCAGCGGATCGAGGCGGACCAGTTCGGGAAATTCCCGCACAAGAGTTACCGCGAATTCCACGACGCGCGGGCCGCGGACGCCCCTGAGCTCCGGAGCACGCCCTACCTGCAGGGCGGCGCCCTGGTGCTCGAGGCGCAGACCGGCCAGATCCTCGCGATGGTCGGCGGACGCGACTTCAACGACTCCAAGTTCAACCGGATCGTCCAGGCGGAGCGCCAACCAGGTTCGACCTTCAAGCCGATCGTCTACGCCGCGGCCCTCGAGGCGGGGCTCACGCTCGAGGACATGGAGCTCGATGCCCCGATTTCAGTGCCGATCCCCGATCAGCCGAACTGGGAGCCGAAGAACTACGACGGCAAGTTCAGCAACAGCAGCATGACATTGCGGCAGGCGATCTGGCAGTCGACCAACAGCATTGCCGTGAAGGTGGGCCTCAAGGTCGGCGTGAACGCGATCTACGACGAGGCGCGCAAGTTCGGCATCACGGGGCGCGTGGCCCGCGTCCCGGCCATGGTCCTCGGCTCGGCCGACGTGCGGCCGATCGAGATGATTTCCGCCTACACGACCTTCGCCAACCTGGGGGAGCGGGTCACGCCGATCGCGATCCTGCGCGTCGAGGACAAGAACGGCAAGATCCTCTACCAGGAAAAGACCAAGCGGTCCACCGTGCTGGACGGCGCCACCGCGTTCACGCTGGCGGGCGCGCTGCGCGGCGTGGTGACCAACGGCACGGCCAACAGCGCCGTGTACCGCGCCGGCTTCACCATTCCGTCGGGCGGCAAGACCGGCACCACCAACGACTATCGCGACGTCTGGTACATCGGCTTCACCAAGGACCTGGTGGCCGGAGTCTGGATGGGGTTCGACTCGCCGCAGTGGATCATGCCGGGCGCGCAGGGCGGCAAGCTCGCCGCGCCGGCGTGGACCCAGATGATGCTCGAGATCTACCAGCGCCGGAAGGCACCGGGCGACTGGACGGCCCCCGAGGTCCGCACCGTCACAATGGAGATCGACAAGACCAACGGGCTGCGCGCCACGCCGTTCTGCCCGGACGATGTCCGCGAAGTCCGCACCTTTCCGCAGGGCCAGGAGCCGAAGGAGTTCTGTCCGCTTCACTCGCCCTTCCGCCCCGGAGGCGGGCCGGACTGATGTTGCGCATCGCCGCGCCGTGGGTGCTGCCGATCGACGGCCCACCGGTCGCGGATGGGGCGGTGCTGGTCGACGACACCGGGCGGATCGCCGCGGTCGGCCCGGCCGCGATGGTACCCGTGCCCGAACGCGCCTGGCAACTGACGCTCCCCGACGCCGCGCTCCTTCCCGGGCTGGTCAACACCCATACGCATCTTGAGCTCACCGGCTTTGCCGGCATGGTCGAGGAGGCCGACTTCTGGGAGTGGATCCTCCACGTGATTCGTATCAAGGCGGCGCGTCAGGAGGAGGAGTTCTTCCTTCAGGCGCAGGCAGGAATCCGGGCCGGGTGGGCCGCCGGGGTCACCACCATCTGCGATACCGGTTCCACCGGGCAGGTGATTGCCGCGCTCCGCTCCCTCGGGGCCAGTGGCATCGCGCACCACGAAGTGTTCGGTGCACATCCGGACGAGTGTGCCGGGGCGATGAAGGCGTTCTCCCGGGACCTTGACCGCCTCGCGCATCAGGCAACCGGCCGGGTGCACCTTGGCGTGTCCCCGCACGCGCCCTATACCGTCAGCGGGCCACTCTACCGCGCGTCGTGCGACCTGGCCCGGGCCCACGGTGTCCCGATCGCCGTGCACACCGCCGAGCCGCCCGGCGAGAGCACGCTGCTCGGTGACTTCACCGGCATCTTTGCCGATGCCTTCTCGGCGCGCGGCGTGCCCCGTCCGACGCAGGAGGCAATCTCGCCGGTGGCGTGGATGGCCCGCCACGGCGTCTGGTCCGACCGGACACTGTGCATCCATGCGATCAACGTCGACAATGCCGATGCGGACATCCTGCAGCGCCACGGCAGCGCGGTGGCTACCTGCCCGCGATCGAACCGTCGCCACCACCACGCCGACCCGCCACTCCGCCGCTATGCAGATCGCAAGCTGCGGATCGGGATCGGCACCGATTCGGAAGTGAGCGTGGCCCCGTTGGACCTCCTCGCGGAGGCGCGTGAGGCGGCCCGACTGGCGGGATGGACCACGCGCGAGGCGCTCCGGGCCGTGACGCTCGGGGGTGCAGACGCGATCGGCCTGGCGGCGGAGACGGGGTCGCTCACCGTGGGGAAGTGGGCCGACATGGCGGCGGTGCGCGTGCCGCTCATGGGGGACGTCGAACACGCCGTCCTCCACGGCGGGCCGGCCGACGTGCTGGGGACCTGGCTGGGTGGCCGCGCGGTGCACGGGATCGGCCGCGCCAGCCCTTGAACTCCGTGCCGGAATCGGGTATCCGTACCTGTCGCCTTCAGCGGAGCCGTATCGGTGCGCTGTCTTGCTCTCAATGCCTCCTTTGAACCGCTCACGATGGTTCCCACCCGTCGGGCGCTTCGACTTGTCATCGAGGGAAAGGCCGAGATCGTGGAGGCCGATGGCGACGAGTTGATACGAAGTGCGCGGCTCCAAATGCCGCGCCCCGCCATCATCCGCCTCGTCCGCTTCGTGCACGTCCCCCGCCGTTTCCGCCGCCAAGTCACCAATACCTTCCTCTTCGCCCGCGACCACTACACGTGCCAGTATTGCGCGCGCACGCAGCACCAGCTGCGCACTCGCGAATGCCTGACGCGCGATCACGTGGTGCCGCAGTCGCGCGGCGGGACGAATGCCTGGGACAACGTGGTGACGGCCTGCAGCAGCTGCAATACGAAGAAGGGGAGTCACCTTCCCGCGGAGATCGGGATGGTGCCGCTGCACCCGCCGACCGAGCCGCACTTCGTCCACCTGTCGTGGGCGATCCGCCGGCTCACCAGCAAGCAAATGAAGTACATCCGCCTCTTCTACGGCGACCAGGCACTCGCCGCGATTCTGCCCCGCCCCTGACCCCCGGCTAGCGGCCGCCGATCACGAAGCGCGGCGTTTCGGCCGCCACGGTCTCCTTCGGCAGTGCCCAGCGCAACAACGTCGAGGCGACGCCGCCGCCCCCGTTCCCGCCAGCACTCCCCTGCAGGTAATGCTGGAAGTCGTCAAACTCGTTCGCGCTGAGCGTCGAGATGCCGAGCTTCAGCGAATACCAGAACGTCCCGCCACGGGTTGGCCCGACGCCGGAGATCGGCACCGGGAGTTCCACGCGCATCCGGAGGTCGTCGAGCGAGGCGAAGCGTTCGGTGCGCGGCTCCTGCCCGGGGACGATGGTGGTCAGCGTGTACACATCGAGGACCGCCTGCCGCGAGATCACGAAGGCCCACTTGCGGGTGCTGAGGTTCTCGGCGAACCAGCCGGTGCGCGCGCGCCAGAGGTCGAGCTGATAATTGAGGCGGATGGGGTAGGAGGCGGCGATCGCCTCCTTCCACTGTTCGTCGTCGAAGAGGTTGTAGACCCGGACGCGCGGCTTGTTGGTCGCGGCCTCGAGGGTGGCTTCCACGCGCACGCTCTGCGCCGGCACCGCCGAAGCGGCACCGAGCAGGAGCACGGCGAGCGCGAGAAGCCGACGCACGGACACGGTCAGAAGCGGGGCGAGAATCGGATGCCGAAGCGGACCGGATCGTTGTCCGGGAGCGACTTGGCCAGATAGAGACCGAAGCTCCCTGCATCGAGGCCGATCCCGATGTCCGAGCGCCACTCCGCGATCGACTGGATCCGTCCGCTCGGCACCCTCCCAGCCTGCGGGCCGGCGAGCCACGCCGACCCGGCATCGCCGAAGATCACGAGGTCGGGGCGCTGCAGGCCGATCGTGGTGTTGCCGACGCGCGTGCTGACGTTGATGTCGATCGTCCGCCGGTACTCCACCTGGACCGCCAGTTGCCGGTCGCAGAGCGCCGGGAGCGCAGGGTCCGGACGACGCCGTCGGTCGCAGTTGACGGCCCGGAAGCCGTAGCCGGCGAGCGGGTCGCCACCATTCATGGCGCGCCGGCGCTGAATCGTCAGCCGGTTGCCGGCCAGCCAGCCTCCGCCGGTGACACGCAGATGGAGGTTCTGCTCCGGCCCGAGTCGTACATACCGGCGTACGTCGAGGTCCATCTCGAGCGCATCGTAGTTGCTCGTCGGCATGGCGGTGCGGATTTCGGTCGGGAGCGAGACCGGGGTCAGTTCACCGCTGGTCACGTACCGGAGGTCGCTCCGGACATACCACCCCGTGGTCGGGCGGCGGCGGTCATCGCGCGTGTCGTACGTGACGCCCCCGGCCCAGGTGAGGTACTTGCCGTCGTCGATCAACGGATTCGGGCGCCATGCCTCACCACTCCGCAGGATCGAGAAGGCATCCACGGCGCTGACGCTGCGCTCGCGGCTCTGCTCGACCGACGCGCTGGCCTGCAGCGTCGGACCGAGCGTCAGGTCGGCAAAGATGCCGATCGACTTCTGCGCATACCAGTCGCGGAAGTCGCGCCGCAGGAAGAAGGCACCGAGGCCGGATTCAACCGTCTGATAGGGACGGTCGGCCACCGGCGCGATCACCGCACCGGCGCGCAGTCCGATCGTGAGCGGATGGGCACCGGCGCGCTTCGCCGCGAGCGAGCCGCGCCACCCAAACGTGCCGCGGCTCTCGGTCGGGTCCGAGGCGGTGCGGAGGATGCCGGTGAGGTCCAGTGTCAGCTGGGTGCGCTCGTCGCGGTCCCAAGTGATCGACGGCCCCCCCTCAAGCGGGAAACCCTCGCTGCGATTGTAGTTGCCCGGATCGGCACGGAGCGTGGTGCGGAAGTCGCGCCAGACGAAGGTCCGCGAGGCCGAGGTGTAGTCGCTGAGGGCGCGGCGTCCGGCCTGCCGCATCAGGCGGCCGTCGACGGTGAGCATCAGCCGCGCCGTCGCGGGATACTCGACCTGTGCGCCGCCGACCGTGCCACCGCCGTCGACCAGCAGACGTCCGCCGAGGACGGTGACGCTGCCGGTCACGACGCCGCTCGCCGTGATCCGGACGTCGCCGTTGACGACCAGGACGTCGCCCTCCACCCGGCCGTCGATGCGCAGTTGCCCGCGGTAGAGCGCCTGCGGCCCGTGCCAGACGTTGCCGGCGGGGAGTTCCACCGTGCCGCTGATGCGCGTGGTGCCCGGCGCGTTGTACTGCACCATCGCCCGGTCGAGCACCGAGTCGGGGATCTCGCGGACCTTCGGGTCGATGCTCGCCGGTCGGGAAAAGTCGATCCCGACGGGGTCCTGCGCCGCGAGGGGTGGGGCGAGCAACAGCACGCCCAGGGTCAGCAGACGCGTGGGGGTCATCCGTCGTTCCCTCCGCGGATGCCGAGACGGCGCATCCGGCGATACAGGTTGCCTCGGTCGGTCTTCAGCAGGCGCGCAGCCTCGGCGATGTTGCCGGTCCCGCTCGTCAGGGCAGCGTTGATCAGGTCGCGTTCGAAGTCGTCGAGTCGATCGGTCAGTCCGCGCCCGTCATCCACCAGTCGCATGGTCGGCTCGACCTGCGCCAGACTCGCGGCCGGGACGGTCACGCGCAGGGCGCGGGGGACCATCTCGGCCGTCACCTCGTCGCCGCCGATGATGCTCAGCCGCTCCACGATATTGGCGAGCTCGCGAATGTTGCCGGGCCAGGCGTGCACCGCGAGCGCCTCGAGTACGCCCTGCGAGAAGCGTGGCGGCCGGCGCGGCCGCAGGCGCGCCGCAAGATGCTCGACCAGTGCGCCGAGGTCACCGAGCCGATCGCGCAGCGGCGGCAACTCGATCGGAAAGACATTGAGGCGAAAGTAGAGGTCCTCGCGGAATGCACCGGCGGCCACCGACTCCTCGAGCCGACGGTTCGTCGCGGCCACCACCCGGATGTTCACGCGCAGCGTCTTCTCGCCACCGATGCGCTGGATCTCTCCGCTCTCGAGGACACGCAGCAGCTTCGCCTGCGCATCCAGTTGCAGGTCGCCGACTTCGTCGAGAAAGAGGGTGCCGCCATCGGCTAGCTCGAAGCGCCCGATCCGTCGGTCGGTGGCGCCGGTGAACGCGCCGCGTTCGTGGCCGAACATCTCGCTCTCGACCAGGTCGCGGGGGATCGCGGCGCAGTTGACCGAGATGAACGGACCCCGCGCCCTCGGCGAATGCCGATGGATGGCGTTCGCCACCAACTCCTTGCCGGTGCCCGATTCGCCCAGCACCAGCACGCGCGCTTCGGTCGGGGCCACCTGCATGATCAGTTCGCGCACATGGGCGATCTCGGGCGAATCACCGACCAGCGTCGGCTGCGGCCCGAGCGCAGCGCGCAGCGCGCGATTCTCCGCCTGGGTCCGCATCAGCGCCTCGGCGGAGCGCACCGCGACCAACAGCGACTCCGGCGCGAGCGGCTTCTCCAGAAACTGGAACGCCCCCATCTGGACGGCGCGCACCGCATCGGCCAACTGCGCCTTTCCGCTCATCATGATGACGGGGATGTCGGCGTCGGTCGTGCGGATCTGCTCGAGCGTGGCGAGCCCATCGGGGCCCGGCGGCATCATCAGGTCGAGCAGGATCAGGTCCGGCTTCACGTCGGGGAGCGCCAGCAGACCGGCATTCCCGTTGGGGGCATCAGCGACCTCGAAGCCCTCGGACTTGAGCAGGGCTCCCACCATGCGGCGGATGTTGGCTTCGTCGTCGATGATCAGGACGCGTGTCGTCATGGGGCGAACCGGATGAGGAAGGTGGCCCCGCCACCGGGCGAGTTGGCCACCGAGATGGTGCCATGATGCTGTTCGATCGTCTGCCGGACGATGGCCAGTCCAAGGCCGGTTCCGTCGCCCTTGTCGGTGTAGTAGGGCTGGAAGATCAGCTCACGCTTCTCCTCCGGGACGCCCGGCCCGGTGTCGCGCAGCAGGATCTCGAGTCCGCCATCGGCGCTGCGCCGCAGGGAGACGGTGACCTTGCCGCGGCCGCCACAGGCCTCGACCGCGTTGCGCAGCAGGTTCGCGAACGCGCGCCGAAGTGGGTCGTAGTATCCCTCGATCGGCCGCAGCTCGCCGGTCACGTCGAGCTGGCGATCCATCACGGTGGGCAGCGTGCTGCGCAGGAGGTCGTCGAGCAGCTCATGGAGGTCCACCGGTGCCGAGACGCCTTCCGGCAAGCGGCCGAGTTCGGCGAACTCGCGCGCCATCGCCTCAAGCCGGGCCGACTCGGCGGCAATCACTTCGAGCGTTTCGTGCATCTCCGGGGGGGCGGTTCGGCGCAGCTGCGAGACGGCCAGCCGGATCGGCGTGAGCGGATTCTTCATCTCATGCGCCACACGGCGGGCGACCTCGCCGAAGGCGCGGAGCCGTTCGGCCTCGAGTTCGGCGACGCGGGCCTGTTCGAGGCCCTGCGCGAGGTCGCGCAGCGCACCGCGCAACACCGCAAATTCCGGAATGCCGCCGTCGCGCCGGTCGGCCGGGAGCGGTTCGCGTCGGCGGATTCGACCGGTCCAGTTGACGATTTCATCGAGCGGGCCGGCGAGCTGGCGGGAGAGGGTGCGCACGAATCCGGCGGCGAGGGCGAGGAGGCCGAGGGCGACAAGGATCAGTGCGCCGCGGAGCCAGGTCGGGAAGAGCCGACCGAGGCCTCCCATCTGCCGGGTCTTGGTGACGAGGGAGTCCACCACCAGCAAGTGCTGTTCAACGGCCTCGCGGGTTTCGGTGGGAATCCCGACGCCGCGGATTCCGTTGAAGGAGGTATACATCGCCCGGGCCGACTTGCCGACCGACTCCACCGCATCGCCGCCGACGGTGTTGGACACGGCCTCCAGCGCCAGCACGACGCCCCCGGTCAAGACCGCCACGGGGAGGGCGCTCACGACCAGCAGGGCGATAAACAGGCGGGCACGGAAGGAGAGGCGAGACACGGTGTGTCATAATGTACACGGAATTGCCCCCTGAGCCTTGCCACCGGTCAGGCCGCGGTGGCACCGCTCCTGCACTCGCTGGGCGGGTTGGCTGGGCGCTCCTCGCCCCGCCGTTCCTCCTTCCCGCACCGGGATGACCATGACCCTGTCCCTCCGATGGTTGCGCCGCGCCGGCTTTGGATCGGCCCTGACGGCCGTCATTGCCCTATCGGCGCCGCTTTCCGCCGCTGCCCAATCGCTGACGGCAGGATCGTTGCGAGCCACGGTGCTCGACCCCCAGGGCGTCCCGATCCGCGAGACGTTGGTGACGCTGGAGCGGCTGGGTGTCGCGTTCCGCACCGCCGAGGCGAATCGTGCGGGGGGCGTCGGCTTCGAGGCCCTCCCCCCCGGGCAATACTCCCTCCTGGTGGAACAGCTCGGTTACCAGCCGGTGCGCCTTCTCGGCCTCTCGATCCTCGCCGGCAATGCCTCCGAGGTGACGGTTCGACTGGTCCGCCGTCCGCCGCCCATTGCCTCGGTGGATCAGCAGACGGCCCACGTGACCTTTCGCGGGGCGGCTCCCGGTCGGGTGTTCGCCGGCGACCAGCTCACGCGCCTCGACCGTGAACGCTCGATCGCCGACCTCCGACGCGACCTCAGCCAGCTGCCGACCCGGCTCTTCGTCGACGGCCTCGAAGAGACGCTGCTCCGCCACCCTGGCCGCCCGAGTGAGCTGGCCGCTGCGCCGATCTTCACGCGCGATGGCATCAGCAGCGTCACGATGGCAATGCTCGGCCGCGACGGCGAATGGCGCGGTGCGCCTGGGCCGTTCCTCTCGGCGCAGAGTATGCGCGGCGGTCGCCGTGTGCAGGTGACGCCATGGGCGACCTTTTCAGGAGCATCACTCGGGGGCCGCGCGGTGGACAATCCGGCCGTTTCCGCGGGCTCGTCACTTCAGGCCGGCGTCGCACTCGGTGGACCGATCAAGGGCGACACGTCGTCCTGGTTCCTTCGCGTCGACTATCAGCAATTGCGGACCCCAAGCGCCGCGCCCTTCGAGAATGCCGATGCCACCTCGGCCTTCACCAGTGTTGCCGGGACTCGAGCGGGGGAGATCGCCCGCTGGCTCTCGCCGACCGTGCGGAGCTGGCAGGGCCTCACCGGACAGGGCCGCGTCGATTGGCAGCTCGGCTCCAGGACCGCATTGATGGTCCGCGCCGGAATGGCCTCGTGGAACGAGGACAACCCGACGCCCGGGATCGAGATGACCAACGGTGCCGGCGATCGGCTCGACGCGAGCGATCTCTCCCTCGCCACCTCGTTGACGACACAGCGCGACGGATGGTTGAGTGAGACTCGGATCGGCGTGCGCAGCAGCAGCCGCGAGTGGACCGGGACGGGCGCCGCCCTGAGCACGCTGCTCGCGAGCGGGAGCAGCGTCGGGACCCCGTTCGCCGGCGGCGGCGTCTTTGATGAAAGCGCGTTCGAGGTGGTGCAATCGGCGAGCTACCGCACCGGCCGCCACACCCTCAAGGCCGGCCTCTCCGCGCAACGTCGCACGGTGACCTACAGCTGGATCCCGGGCGCCTCCGGCCGCTACGCCTTCGGGACCGTCGATGCAGGCGGTGGCGGAACCGGGACGTACCAGCAGATGGTTGGCGGCTCGCCGGCACCGGACATCGGTGCAACGGAGGCCGGCATCTTCCTGCAGGACGCCTGGCAACTCTCGCCAGCCCTCGAGCTGTTCGGCGGGCTCCGACTCGAGACGCAGCGCCTCCCGACCGCGCTCTACCAAGCCAATACGGCGTGGGGCCTGACGAGCGGGCTGAGCAGCGCCACGCACCTGAAAGAGTCGAGTGGCGATCGCTTCGCACCGCGCGCCGGCTTCACCTACAACGTGGCCGGGCAGGGGCGGACGGTGCTTCGCGGCACCATCGGACGACTGGCTGGCCGGTACGACCTTGCCGCCGTGTCGGAGGTGGCACAGTTCAACGGTGACATCGTGGTGCACCGCGCCGAGGGGACGCTCGCGTTTCCGACGCCGGGGACGCTGAGTGGCGCCACGGTGGTCGGTCCGTCGCTCACCTTCTTCGGCCCCGAGGTCCGGAAGCCGCGCGCGTTCGAAGGCGAGCTCTCATGGCAGCAGCAACTGGCGTCGGGCACCACGCTGACGATCACCGGGGGCTACCGGCACGCCGACTTCCTGCTTCGACGCGACGACCTCAATCGTCCCGTGGCACCACTGGCCACTGCCGTCGATGGCCGCGAGATCTGGGGCACCTTGGTGCAGTACGGCGCGCTGATCGCTCCCGCGATCGGGACCAATCGACGCTTCAGTGGATTCGATGCCGCGTACGGGCTCACGTCCACGGGCTACAGCGACAGCTATGATGCCACCGTGCGCCTGGAACGTCCGATCGGTGCCGGGGCGACCTTCGCCGCGAGTTACACCTTCTCGCGTACGGAAGACAATCTGGTGGGCCAGTTGAGTGGCGATCCGGCGGATCGGCTTTCGCCGCTCTCGGCGGCCTCGACGTGGGAGGTGGGTCGTTCCGACCTCGACATTCCGCATCGGCTCGCGGCCACCGTGACACTGCGCCCAGGGATCGATGGCCCGCTCTCGGTGGCCGCGCGCGCGCGCTACCGTTCGGGGCTGCCGTTCACGCCGGGGTACCGACAGGGCGTGGACATCAACGGCGATGGCGCGGGTGGCAATGATCCCGTGGCGTTGACGGGGGCACCGGCGGGACTGGCCGCCGTCCTTGCCAATGCCCATTGCAGCACGGGAGGGAGCGGGGTCGCCGAGCGCAACAGTTGCCGCGAAGATGCTGTGGCGTCGCTCGACCTGTCGATGGCGTTCCGCTTGCGGGCAGGCGCCCGGCGCATCGCCGTCACGCTGGATGCGTTCAACGTGGTGGCTTCCGCCACGGGGCTGATCGATCGCGCCGCGTTGCTCGTCGATCCGACCGGCGCGATCACCACCAACAGTGCTGGTCGCACCGTGGTCCCGATGATCGTCAACGAGAACTTCGGCACGCTGTTGAGTCGGCGGGGTGAACCCCGCACGCTTCGCATCGGCCTGCGCGTGGAGAACTGATGATGCGCCTCCCGAGCCTGCGTCTTGTGACGTTCGCCGTGCTGCTCGCCGGCTGCGGCAACGCTGGTGAATCGCTCACCTTCCCGGCGCTGCCCGATGGTGGCATCGCCGTCGCTCTTTACCTCGATCGCGATGGCAGCGGCGCCTTCAGCGCCAACGACACCACCTTTGCCGGCATTCGGGTGGCACTGCTGGCGGCTGGCGGGGTCGACACCATCCAGACCGCCCTCAGCAGTGCCAACGGCTCGGTGATCTTCCAACCGATCCCGGTCGGCCGCTATCGGGTGGTGGTGGACCGCGCGGCCCTCGGCGATTCGATTCGCGTCGTCGTCGGCGACACGGGGACGATCACGATCCTCGCGCGGGGCGACTCCAACACCGCCAGTCGCGTCGTCCGCCTCGGCTATGAGGAGGTCTCCGTCACGGGCGTGAAGGCGCTGCCGGCCGGGCGCCGCGTCATAGTGCGGGGCATCGTCGTCTCGCCGATGCAGGCCTTTTCCGATTCCTCGATGTTCCTGCAGGACGCGACCGGCGCCCTGCGGATCACGTCGGCCCGGCATTGGCCGGGACGGAACGGGAACAACATCGGCGACTCGGTCGCGGTGCTCGGAACGACGGGGGCCTCGCTGGGTCGGCCGGCCCTGCTCGCGGGGCGGGTCAGTTCGTTGGGGGTGGGGTCCGCGCCGGCGCCGCAGTTGGTCACCGTGGCGGAAGCCCGGACGGCGAACGGCGGGGCGCTCGACGCCGTCCTGGTCCAGATCACCAACGCAAAGGTGGTGGACACCGCCAAGGTTGCGCTCGACCTGCGCGTGACCTTCAGCGAGGCGGCGGACGACGCCGATCGCGCGACGGCGCTGTTCGATCAACTGCTCCAGGCACCGGCCACGATCTTCACCGCGGGCCGCACCATCACCGTGCGCGGCGTGCTGGTGCCTCGCGGCGACGGGACCTGGTCGGTCAAGCCGAGGAATGCGACGGACTTGACGTTGGGGCCCTGAGCGAGGCGCGGGGGCATCCGGGCGGCGATCCGTGATCTACCGCCCGGTGGCCTCTCGCGTCTCGCGTGTCGCGCGTCGCGCCCACGCCGCCATCACCACCCCAACGCCAATCCACGACGCCAATAGCGCCATCTCCCACGCGCGGATCGGCAGGCCACTCGTCAGGGACGCGCCCGCATAGCCCCCGAGCGCCGCCGCCGCCCACCAAGTTGCCTCGCGTCGCCTCAGCATGCCAAGGCACCATCCTGGCGGGAGCCCCCAGAGGGCCAGCCAGAGGACCGTCCACCAATAGTCCAGTGGTGGTCCGATCGGCGCGGCAAACGGATGGACAAACGCCCAACCGAGGCCGACCGACAGCGGAATGGTGCGCGTGGTCCGCGCATCGCTTCCCACCGGGCCGCTCGTCAGCAGGATGCGGTCCGGCAACCAGTACCACGCCAGCTGCCAAGGCACGTTCGTCGGCACCGCCATCGCGTGGTCGAATCGCCAGACCGGGGTGCGCACGCGCCACCGGGATGCACGGGCGCGGACGCTTACCAGCAGTTCCTCGCCACGTTGCGTCACCGAGGCCTGTGCGTGGCGCGTGGCGTCCACGATCCGGAGTAGCGAGACGGGACGACGCGGCGTGGTCGCATCGTTCCGGGTGAGGGCGATCGTGAGCACGAGCGAGTCGGTCAGGTCGGGGGTGGAGGGGAGCGGATCATTCGGGACGTCGATTCCGTTCAGCGTGACCCGTTGCAGGGTGCCGGGAAAAGGGTCGTGCCCACGCCAGTGGTGCAGCGGCTGTCCCACCCACGGCGTGTCTGGTAATCCGTCGGGGTGGAGTCCCCAGCCCGTGGCGAGCCACGTCAGCGTGCCCAGCAGGATGAAGAGGGCCGCGCCGCGTCGCGCGTCGGCGACGGTGGGGCGCACCCATCGCGCCAGGCGTGGCCACGCCCACCAGGCGATTCCCCCGCCGAGGCTGTTGGCCAGCACGTCGCTGAGCGACGCATCGCGGCCGGCCAGTAGCACGGTTTGCGTCGCTTCGATGCCGAGGGTGAGGAGACACATCGCGAGGACGGCACGGCGCCCACTCCATCCCAGCCATCGCAGGCCCACGCCGAGTGGGGCAAAGAGCAGGAGATTGAGCAGGACGTCGGTGGTGCCGGCGTCGCCACAGACGAGACAGCTCCACGTGGTCTCTGCCACGCGGTCGAGTTGCGCGGGATTGGAACCGAGCGTGGCCAGGGCAATCACCGCGACCGAGATGAGCGCCAGACCCCCGGCGCTGGCGCGACCGGCGTGCCTCACGCGACTCATGGTCGATCGGCCATGACGTCGGCGGAGTACGCGAGATACTGCCGGAGGATCGACCCCTCGCCGAATTCGGCGACGACCCATGTCTCGATGCCACGCGCGCTGTCCCCAAGGCCACTGGACACGACCGCGATGCGCAGCGGTGTCGTCACGCGGATGGCCGCGGGGCGAGCGGGAGGAAGGACGCCAGTCGGCGCAACTGCCCCCCCAGTCCGATTGGACCGCGCCGTGCCGCCTCGCCGAGATAGTGGCGTGCGGCCGCCAGGTCGCGCACGTAAAACAGTTCCAATCCGTACTCAAGATAGAGCGCGTGTTCCTTTCGGCTGAGCTGTTCCGCAGGCAGGCTCAGTCGCTCGGCCGTGCGCCGCGCGTTGGTCAATTCGGCCGCGGCGAAGCGCCGCGTTTGGGCCGTCAGTGAGGCCGCGTTGGGACGATAGTCCACCAGGACTTCGTCGATCCGGGCAAAGCCCCAACCGGCATGCGCGAGCCGCAGCCAGAAGTTGTAATCCTCGACGCCGATCAGGTCGCGCGTCTCGTCGAAGCCGCCCACCGCATCCCACGCCGAGCGCCGCAGAAGCACGGTCGAGGTCGGAATCCAGTTCCGTGCCCAGAGGACGTCGAAGTCGATCCGGGCCGGCGGGGTTCGCGACACCTTTCCCTCGACATGGTGCGCGGCGAAGACCACGGCGACCGTCGGATCGGTCAGGCGACTGGCCTGCTGCGCCAGGCGCGTTGGCCGCGCGAGGTCGTCGGCGTCGAGCAGCGCGACCCACTCGGTCGTCGCGGCCCGGATGCCGGTGTTGCGCGCGGCGGCTGGCCCGCCGTTGGCCTGGCGAATCACCCGCGCGCCGGCCCGCTCAGCGACCGCGGCCGTGTCGTCCGTCGAGCCGTCGTCGACCACGATGATCTCCGCCGGTGGCGCAGTTTGGCAGCGCAGCGATGCCACGGCCTCCCCGACGAAGGCAGCTGCGTGATAGGCCGGCATCACTGCCGTTATCGCAGGTCCCGCCACGCTGCCTCCCCGCCGTTGGCGAGCCCCGTCACACGGTGATCGTGCCCGGGGTCGCGTTTTAATGTCAAATATTTAAACATTGATCGTCTCAAAATCGGTCATTCCGCGATTGGTGGTGTTAGTTAAGTCCTTGTAAATCATCCAATTGTATTACAACAACCGGGCCAGACTTTGTGGTCCACCTATTGCTAGGTATTTCAACAGCACATTCGATGTGCCGATACTGCTTGCCGACGCTGCTCAGAGCACACTCGGGGAAATCCGAGGTCGCAGAGCCAGGGAGCTACCGCCGCCACGAGTCGTGGTCGCCATGCCCGCCCAGCCGCCAGCGAGACCGCTACCGCTCCCGTTGTCGGGAGGACCCCGCGAGGGGTGCACATACCAGGGCTCTCGCCATGACGTACACCTTCAAGCTCGCTCGACGGATGGCCAGCAACCACGTACGCCCTCGGACGCTCGCCGCGGTTGCGGCGCTCCTCCTCGCGGCCTGTGGTGGTGAGAGCCCGACTGGGCCGACCACGCCGATCACGCCGCCCGCCCCAGCTGTCGCCGGGGTGTTGACCCTCGAATTGACGACCCCGAATGCCAACGATGGCGCGGTGCAGTTTGCCGTCAGCGGCCCCGCCATCGACAGCGTGCAGCCGCTGGGCTATGACGGACTCACGAACGCCCTCCCCGGTCAGGCCCAGGCCCAGATCATCTTGACCGGCGCCGTCGCCACCGGGGCCGTCGCTCGGGTCTACGTCCACGACATCGCCAAGGCCGCCGAGTATCGGGCCTGGGTGGTCGCTGCCGCCGCGCGCAGCAGCTACCAACTCCAGGATGTCGCGAGCTACCGGGCCGCGCTGGTCCGCTGAGCCTTCGGCAGTGAGAGTTCGGCCGAGACGGGGCGGTGATCCGACCCGACGTCTCGGCCGATGCGCGCGTGATGGGTCACGAACTCGTCGGTGGTGAGGATGTGATCGATCCGGATTCCCCAGCGCCGCGTGCGCTTGGTGTTGCCGATGCCGAGGCCGCCGCGAGAGAAGGCATTCCGCAACCCCGACCAGTGTCGCCGATAGATTGCGCTTTCGATCGGCAGGTTGAAGTCCCCCGCCACGATCGTCGGCAACGCCTCCCCCCGAAAAATCCACTCGCGTGCGACGCGCGACTCGAGCTCGCGTTGCTCGGTGTTCTGGCGCGTCACCGGACCAAGCGTCGGGATCGTGGAGAGGTCGCCGAAGTTGTCGAGGGCATCGCGCGGCGTCTCGAGGTGGACCACCCCGACGCGCACCACTCCGGCCGGCGTCGCGAGGGTTGCCCGAGCGATTGCCCCTGCGCCGCTCTGCTTCCAGAAATCCATCGGGTCGCGCTCTTCCCAGCTGAGCAGCGGGAAATGGCTCGCGATGCAGACCGCGCTCACGCCGCGGCGAACCTCCCAGGCGGCGCTGGCCGCGATCCCGTCGGACAGCGCCGCGCTGCACTCGGCCACGACCACGATGTCGGCCTCGACACGCGTGGCCTCGTCGAGGATCGCGGTGACGGTGGGATGGAGCGTGGGGCTGCCGGAGCCGGCATTGATCTCCAGGACACGCAGGACGACGGCTTCGGCTGGCTCGAGGCGTCCGAGGCCGAGGCGCACGTCGAGCAGGCCGAACGCGAAGATCACCGTCATGAGCAGCCCGGCGACCAGCGCGGTGCGCCGCGCCACGAGGAGCGCTGGCAGCAGACCGGCGAAGAGGAGACCCGCCGCCCACCGAGGGCCGTACAGGAATGGCAGCGCCCACCAGACTCGATCGCCGAGCCCGCCAACCAGCAGCCACGCACCACCCATCGCGGTCGCGCTGGCCCAGGCCAGCCCCTGTGCGATCCGCCGCCCGCCTGGCTCAGTCATGACGCCTGAAGGGCCAGACCAGGCAGCCGAGGAGGAAGCCGCTCCCCCAGCTGCAGTGGATGGTGAGGAAGATCAGCGGGAGCATGGGGAAATACTGCCAGCCCGCCTGCGCGGCGGTCGCGGCGCTGGCGGCGAGGTTGGCCGCCAGATACAGCGCGAGATGGGCGGCGCCCAGCGGGCCGAAACGTCCCACCGTCAGTGGCGTGAGCAGCAATGAGATCACGAAGGTCGGCGCGACGAGTTGCCGCCAGCGCAGTGATCCCGGGTGCTTCACCAGCGTCCGGACCTTCCAGTACCCGTAGCGGAGATACTGCCGCACCAGCTTCGGAAGCGATGACCGCACGAAATAGGTCGAGCGGATCGTGGGCGAGAGATAGACCCGGGCGCCGGTGGCGCGCAGCCGGACATTCATCTCGTAGTCCTCGTTCACCGCCCAGTCCTCGCGCATCCCGCCCAGGGTACGCAGCGTCTCGGTGCGCCACGCGCCGAGGTACACGGTGTCGGTCCACTGCGCCGTGGTCGCGTTGCGATAGGCCGCGTCGCCGGCCGCGAACCTTGAGGAGACGGCCGCCGCGACCGCGCGCCCGAACCAACTCGTACCGGCGGCGCGCTGCACGCCGCCGACATTCCCCGCGCCCGTCTCCTCCAACAACCGGACCGACTCGGCGAGGTAGTCCGGGTCGTAGATGGAATGGGCGTCCATGCGCACCAGATAGCGGCCCTGCGCGGCGGCGAGCCCGAGGTTGAACGCCGGGGCCTGCAGGCGTTTCGGGTTGGCGATTCGGCGGACCCGGGGGTCACGCTCGGCCATCGCGTCGACGATGGCAGCCGAGCCGTCGCTGCTGTCCCCATCGAGCACCAGCAGCTCCCACGCCGCATCCCCAGGCAGGCGATTCGCGAGCACCGACTCCAGGCAGGCTGCGATGCCGCGGGCCTCGTTGCGCATGGGGATGACGACGGTCACGAGGGGGCTGTCGGGAAGGAGGGCGGCCACAGGCTCGGGGGCTGGAGGGTCAGGTCGCACAGGGGTTCGAGGGGCGCGCCCGGCAATCTACCCGGCGCACGCGCCCGGGGTGTATGGCGGCCGCTTGCCGGGGGACGGCAGCGGGGGGGACACCTGATGCCCTGAATGCCGCGCCGGCCGGTCCAAAATTGTCAATTTTATGTACAGTACTGACTGACTCATGACCTCGTAACCGTTGTCATTGCTGGATTTCAGTTGGCAGCAATCTTGCCCGATACTTGGTCACTGAGAACGCGGTCCCCTGGGTTTCCCGAGGGCCCGCGCTGGGGGTTTCCCCCGTCGGATCCAGGCTGGAGTGAACTTGACCATGATTCCCCCATCGAACGTCCTGCGCCTCGCGTCGCTCTTGCTGGTCCTGGCCATCTCGGCCTTGCCCGGACAGGGGACGCCGCGCCGCGTCATCATCACGCTGCGCCCCGCCTCGGGGGAGGCCGCGCTGCGGGCGCCGGGTTCGCCGCCAGTCACGTCCACCGAACTCTCCCAGATTTCGGCGCGCCTCGATCGCGACCTGCCGAGCCTCCGGGAGACCGGGCGAGCGCCGTTTGCGGGGATGCTGTTTGCCGAGGTGAGCGCGGCCGAAGCGACCCGGCTCGCGAGCGATCCGAACGTGGCGATGGTCGAGGAGGACCGGCTCTGGAGCCCGGCCGACGCGGCCACCGCGCTCTCGTCGGGCGACCGGTGGGCCGCGCTCCGGGCGTCGCCGCGCCGGGGCGCCGATGCGATTCCGTGGGGCGTCTCGCGCGTGACGGGTCCGGAGGCCTGGGCCACGGGGAACACCGGCGCCGGGGTGAAGGTCGCCGTGATGGACTCCGGCATCGACACCGGGCACCCCGACCTCACCGTGGTCGGCGGCTACAATGCGGTGACCCGCGTGGCGAGCGATTACAGCGACAATCTTGGCATCTGCAACGGCCACGGGACCCACATCGCCGGCTCGATCGCGGCACGCAACAACGGCGTTGGCGTGGTGGGCGTGGCGCCTGATGCGCAGCTCTACGCGATCAAGGTGTTCCAGGATGTCAGTGGGTCGTGTCTGGCCTACACATCCAACCAGATCGCCGGGCTGAACTGGGCGGTGTCACAGGGCATCCGCCTCGTGAACGTCTCGATCGGCGGGTCGAGCTCGGGCTCGTACAACGCCGCCATCGCCGCGGCGGCCGACCAGGGGACGTTCCTGATCGCGGCGGCGGGCAACAACGGCGGCGCGGTGCTCTATCCGGCCGCGGCTCCCAGCGCGATTGCGGTGGCCGCCCTCGATGCCCAAAACCTCCGCGCGTCGTGGTCGTCGTTTGGCCCCGAAGTCGGCTTCGCCGCACCGGGTGTGAGCATCAATTCGACGATGCCCGGCGGCGGGTATGGCACGAAGAGCGGCACGTCGATGGCCGCACCGCATGTCGCCGGCGTCGCGGCCCTGCTCCTCGCCGCGCAGCCGGGATTGACGCTCGACGGGCTGCGGCAGAAGCTGCGGGACGGCACGCTCGATGTTGACGCAGGCGGTTTCGACAACAACACCGGCTACGGGCTGGTGCGCGCGCAGAATTCCCTTGGGGGCGGGTCGCCGCCGCCGCCCGTGCCACTGAGCATGACGGTCTCGCCGCTGTTCCGGAGCACGACGGCGACGGCGGGTAGCGCGGCGACGGGGAGCAGTGCCGCGATCACCCTGAGTGGTGACAACTCGTCGACCACCGGCTGGACCGCGACGAAGCGGAAGAGCTGGACGACGCTGACCACGGGCAGCGGCACCGGCAGCGGGACCGTGGCCTGGAATCGCAGCACCACCGGGCTCGCGGCTGGCACCTATGTCGACACCATCACGGTGGCGGCGGCCGGTGTGGCCTCGCAGAGCATCATCGACACCTTGCGGATCACGGCGGCGGCAGTCCCGCTCACGATGACCGTGTCGCCGCTCTTCCGGAGCACGACCGCCACCGCCGGGACCGCCGCGACGGGAAGCAGCGCGACAATCACCCTGAGCGGTGACAACTCCTCCACCACGGCGTGGACCGCGACGAAGCGGAAGAGCTGGACGACGCTAACCACCGGCAGTGGCACCGGCAGTGGGACCGTGGCCTGGAATCGCAGCACCACCGGGCTCGCGGCTGGCACCTATGTCGACACCATCACGGTGGCGGCGGCCGGTGTGGCCTCGCAGAGGATCATCGACACCCTGCGGATCACCGCGGCGCCGGTGCCGCTGGCGCTGTCGGTGAGCCCGGCCTCGCGTAACGTCACGGCCCAGGTCGGCACCGCCGCGCCCAACGGCAACGCCGCCGTCACGCTCAGTGGCGACAACGCCGGCACCACCGGCTGGACCGCGACGAAGCGGAAGAGCTGGACGACGCTGACCACGGGCAGCGGCACCGGCAGCGGCACGGTCGCCTGGAACCGCAGCACCAGCGGCCTCGCGGCCGGCACCTACGTCGACACCATCACCGTCACGGTCGCGGGGCTCGCCCCGCAGAGCGTGATCGACACGCTGCGCATCACCGCGGCGCCGGTGCCGCTCGCCCTCGCCGTGAGCCCGGCCTCGCGCAACGTGCCGGCCCAGGTCGGCACCGCCGCGCCCAACGGCAACGCCGCCGTCACGCTCACCGGCGACAACGCTGGCACCACCGGCTGGACCGCGACGAAGCGGAAGAGCTGGACGACGCTGACCACGGGCAGCGGCACCGGCAGCGGGACGGTCGCCTGGAATCGCAGCACCACCGGCCTCGCCGTTGGCACTTATGTCGACACCATCACGGTGGCGGCGGTCGGCGTGGCATCGCAGACGGTCATCGACACCGTGCGGATCACCGCGGCGCCGGTGCCGCTGGCGCTGTCGGTAAGCCCGGCCTCGCGCAATGCGGCGGCCCAGGTCGGCTCCTCGGCGCCGAGTGACAACGCTACCGTCACGCTCACCGGTGACAACGCCGGCACCACTGCCTGGAGCGCGACGAAGCGGAAGAGCTGGACGACGCTCACCACGGGCAGCGGCACCGGCAGCGGGACCGCCGCCTGGAGCCGCAGCACCAGCGGCCTCACCGCCGGCACGTACGTCGACACCATCACCGTCACGGTCGCGGGGCTCGCTCCGCACA